>Ga0164241_10000055_pt1 | contig 277158 bp, 250 predicted proteins | sample OricomyardsoilBY_FD_108780 | JGI IMG/M metagenome (GOLD analysis project Ga0164241, IMG submission 108780) | Backyard soil microbial communities from Emeryville, California, USA - Original compost - Back yard soil (BY) | ecosystem: Environmental > Terrestrial > Soil > Unclassified | place...
AATACATTGAAGTATTTTATAATAGACAGCGACGACATTCTTACTTGGGTTATTTAAATCCGGTAGAATTCGAGAGGCAGTTTGCCTCTCATTAAAACTGTCCGTTAATTCGGGGGAAGCTCAGAGGATATATTTTTTAACCAATCTTCCAGCTCTTCAGTAAGACTGGGAGAAATAATTTATATTTAATCATCAGCAAAGGAGTGCTGTTATGCCGAGAAGAGCGCGTCATTATATTGCGGGTCAACCATATCACTTAGTGCAGCGTGGTAATAATCGGGAAGCTTGCTTTATTGAAATAGAAAATTACCAATTTTATTTGGAGTTATGGCAGGAGTTATCGACAAAGTTTGGAGTGAAAGTTCATGCATTTTGTTTGATGACAAATCATATTCACTTTTTGGTAACATCCGAAACTGAAGATGGAATTTCATTGGTAATGAAACAAGTCGGAAGTCGATATGCACAATACTTTAATAAGAAATACAAGCGGACCGGTACGCTTTGGGAAGGACGGCATAAATCCAGCTTGATTCAATCAGAAAAATATTTACTAACTTGTTATCGATATATTGAGTTAAACCCGGTGCGTGCAGGAATGGTTGAAAAACCTGAAGAATATAAGTGGACAAGTTATCATGCAAATGCATGGGGTGATGTGAGCTGGATAGAGCCGCATGATGAATATCAACGATTGGGTTGCGACGAGCAGGAACGTTGCTTTGCGTATCGTGAACTGTTTCGATATCAAATTGATTCAGCATCGTTACATAAATTACGAAAAGCGGTTCATTATTGTCAGCCTTTGGGCGATGAATATTTTGCACAATTGATTAATGATCAATATGGTATCAAGGTAGGGAAAATGGAGCGAGGAAGGCCGAGAAAGAGTGATGTTGGTTAAAAAATATATCCTCCGTGCCCCTTCTTCGCTTCTTCGCCCCCCTTTTTGTCGGACGAATTGAATCTCGTGGTTGGGGTGGAGATCGAAAATCGAATAGAGCAATCGATCAAGGAGTCTGACCCTTTGATCCTTGACCCTTTGATCCTTGCTAAACAGTGGTATCCAGATTAACCAGTAGATCGATAATATTTTAGAGAGGATTGTTAGAATGTATACAAAAATAGCTTTTACCTTGGTTCTACTTTTTAGTGCGATAAATGTTAACGCCGAATGTACTGCGAATGGATGTAATGCTGATCAAGCAGATCCAATTAAAAGGATATATTTAGCGGCCGACGGAGTGATTTATGTGGAGGCTCCACTTGGCAAAGAAAATTTGGACTGTACCTTGGCGGAAGGAAGGTACATGGCGCTTAAATCTTCTCATCTATTATTTAATGAAATTTATTCCACTTTGCTTTCCGCTGTAATTGCAAATAAAAAATTATTTGTAAGAATTAAAAATGGGTCGGCTAATTGTGAGATTGCGTATGTCCAGTTGTATCCATAGGATGGAAAAAGGTTCGATATATATTCGATGTTGGAATCTTGGAGCTGGGGTTATATAACGGACTAATGTATTACATTTACTATTAGATAGAAGTTATTTTTAGGCTTTTTAGAATTACGTTTTAATAACCATCGACTCAACTACGGAGTAGTCATGTTAAATTTAATAAGAAAAATAACATTAGTTGTTGTTTCTATATTCTTCGCCAATCAACGAGCATAATTCAGGTATCGCTTTTCCATATCTTCTTGAGAAATTATTTTGCCTTCTTTAGCTGCTTCAAGAGAGTTCAAGTTTTTGGCGGATATAGAGCGCATACATTGCATCATCAAATGTGGCTTGATCTTGTGTAAGTTGTGCATGTTCAATCATAGTATCAATCATCTGTAGAGCTTGCTATTTCTTGTTGCTGTCCAGCTTCTTAATTTGTTGCATCCGGCGCAATTGATATTGGTCTACACATTTTCGTAAATACAGCGAAAAACTCTATACCAAATTGATGGGAGCGATGCAAAGACTGTCCATCCTTTATATTGAGCTGTTTAAAAAAGCCGCAAAATGCCCATTTTGCGGCTTTTTACTTAAAAATCCCTCTTCATTTTATTTGATTCGACTGGCATATCAGCCCATCAGGGGTTAAGCTCACTCTTGTCAGTTATTACTAATTTAATTTAAATCACCAAGACAATTTCTTGTTATTGCATAAGGAATTAACAACACATGTCGCAAATTTATATCCCTCAAGCTCCTGTTAACAGTGGTTTAGTGCCAATCGTTATTGAGCAAACCGCTCGTGGAGAGCGTTCTTTTGACATTTATTCTCGTCTGCTAAAAGAGCGTGTTATTTTTTTAGTGGGCCCGGTTGAAGACTACATGGCCAACCTGGTTGTGGCTCAATTGTTGTTTCTGGAAGCTGAAAATCCGGACAAAGATATACATTTGTATATTAATTCCCCTGGCGGCTCGGTCACAGCAGGCATGTCAATTTACGACACTATGCAGTTCATCAAGCCGGATGTCAGTACTATGTGTATTGGTCAAGCCTGCAGTATGGGGGCGTTTTTGCTGAATGCTGGTGCCAAAGGCAAGCGTTTTTGTCTGCCTAATTCGCGGGTAATGATTCATCAGCCTAGTGGTGGCGCGCAGGGGCAAGCGTCTGATATCCATATTCAGGCACAAGAAATTTTGAAGATTCGTACTCGTTTAAATCAACTGATGGCTGAACATTCAGGGCAAACAATCGAAAAAATTGAGTTGGATACTGAACGTGATAACTTTATGTCAGCCGAACAAGCTAAAGCTTATGGCTTGATTGATGCTGTAATCGAAAAGAGACAATCGGTTACTAAGGGTTGAGCCTGGCCTTATATAGAGTTAATCTTGTAATGTTGTGATTTAGTGTGCCAGTTTTCGCTTTTTTAGCTTGAAAATTGTCAATTAAGCCCGACAATTAAGTATGAAATTAGTTACGGAGTGTTCCAATGAGCGATCACAGCGGTGATAGCGGAGACAAAAACGGCAAATTGCTTTACTGCTCTTTCTGCGGCAAAAGCCAACATGAAGTGCGAAAGCTAATTGCTGGTCCGTCAGTATTTATCTGCGACGAATGTGTTGATTTATGTAATGACATTATTCGTGAAGAGATTCAGGAAAGCCCTACAGAAGGTGCAGGCGAGAAATTACCCAAACCTCATGAGATTTCTGCCATTCTCGACCAGTACGTGATTGGTCAGTCCAGAGCCAAAAAAGTATTGGCGGTGGCTGTTTACAATCACTACAAGCGTTTGAGACATGGTGGCAAGGGTGGCAAAGAAAAAGAAGCTGTTGAGTTAGGCAAGAGCAATATTCTCTTGGTTGGCCCAACCGGTAGCGGTAAAACTTTGCTGGCTGAAACGCTGGCTCGATTACTTGATGTGCCCTTTACTATTGCAGATGCAACCACCTTGACCGAAGCGGGATATGTGGGTGAAGACGTAGAAAACATCATTCAAAAGTTACTTCAAAAATGTGACTATGATGTTGAAAAGGCTCAACAGGGCATAGTCTATATCGACGAAATCGATAAAATTTCTCGTAAATCAGATAACCCGTCCATAACCAGAGATGTATCAGGCGAAGGTGTACAGCAAGCCTTGCTTAAGTTGATTGAAGGAACGGTTGCTTCTGTTCCTCCTCAAGGCGGCCGTAAGCATCCTCAACAAGAGTTTTTGCAGGTTGATACCGCCAATATTCTGTTCATCTGTGGTGGTGCTTTTGCCGGGCTGGATAAAGTTATTCGAGATCGCTCTGAAAAAGGTGGTATCGGCTTTAGTGCAGAAGTTAAGAGCAAAGATGAGAAGCGCAATTTTGGTGAGACACTGAATGATCTTGAACCTGAAGATTTGGTTCGCTACGGTTTGATTCCTGAGTTTGTGGGTCGTTTACCGGTTATTGCAACCTTGGACGAGCTGGATAAAGCTGCGTTGATTCAGATTTTGACTGAACCACGCAATGCTCTGACCAAGCAATATGCACGTTTGTTCGAGATGGAAGGTGTTCAGATAGATTTCCGTCCTGATGCGCTTGACGCAGTAGCAGAGCGGGCTTTGACACGTAAAACCGGTGCTCGCGGGCTGCGCTCGATTATGGAGTCGGTGTTGCTGGATACCATGTACAAAATTCCATCAGAAGAAAATGTAGCGAAAGTTGTGGTTGATGAATCGGTTATAAAAGGCGAATCAGAACCATTATTAGTATATGAAAATATTGAAAAGCCAGCCAAGGCGGCGGCAGAAGACTGATCAAAGGTTAGACAATTTTCAGGCGCCTCTTCAGGCGCCTTTTTTATAAGTCATTTTTTTTATTTTTGGGTATAACTTGTAATTTCGGCAATCAGACCCCAATCTTGTTTTAGAAAGTTAATTAACCAAGAGATGAATAAATGGCCACAGCATTTCCTATAGATTCGACTCTGCAAGACGTACCCTTACTGCCCTTACGTGATTTGGTGGTTTATCCACATATGGTGACTCCGCTATTTGTCGGGCGTGGTAAGTCGATAGAGGCACTTGAGCGTGGTATGGCAACTGACAAGCAAGTGTTGTTGGTAGCACAAAAGAATCCACAGCAGGACGATCCAAAAGCAGAAGACCTTTATACCATTGGCACACTTGCCAGTATTTTGCAGTTATTAAAATTACCTGATGGTACGGTTAAAGTGTTAATTGAAGGGCGCGAACGCGCGATTATCAATGACATACAAGATCAAGGCGCGTTTTACAGTGCGAATGTTGAATTGATTCCCAGCAGCGATGTGTTTACGCGTGAAGCGGAAGCACTGGCTACCAATTTACTTCAACAGTTTGAGCAATACGTTAATCTTAGTAAAAAGGTTCCTGCAGAAGTCATCGCGTCGTTATCTGGTATTGAAGATCCGGGACGATTGGCCGACACCATAAGCGCACATATGTCACTGGATCTTTCTAAAAAGCAATCCGTTTTGGAAATGGATTCTGTACCGAAACGTATTACACATTTGCTTGAATTAATTGATACGGAAATTGATGTATTTCAAGTTGAGAAGAAAATTCGCGGTCGCGTTAAAAAACAAATGGAGAAAAGTCAGCGCGAATATTATTTGAATGAACAAATCAAAGCGATTCAAAAAGAGTTAGGTGAGATGGGTGAAGACGTCAACGAAATTGACGAAATTGAAAAGAAAATTATCATTGCAAAAATGCCTAAAGAAGCCGAGGCAAAAGCGCGTGCTGAATTGAGCAAATTAAAAATGATGTCGCCGATGTCTGCTGAGGCTTCGGTTTTGAGATCCTATCTTGATTGGATGATCAAGGTGCCTTGGAGCAAGCGCAGTAAAGTAAGACATGATCTGCCGCGCGCAGAAGAAATTTTAAATAAAGATCACTTTGGTCTCGAAGAAGTTAAAGAAAGAATATTGGAATATCTTGCGGTACAGCAACGCGTTAAAAAAATAAAAGGACCAATTTTATGTTTGGTTGGGCCTCCCGGTGTAGGTAAAACCTCATTGGGTGAGTCTATTGCGCGAGCAACCAATCGGGAATTTGTTCGTATGGCATTGGGTGGAGTGCGCGATGAAGCCGAAATTCGCGGGCATCGCCGAACCTATATTGGTTCGTTGCCTGGAAAACTGGTTCAAAAAATGGCTAAGATCGGTGTGAAAAACCCACTGTTTTTGTTAGATGAAATTGACAAAATGGGAATGGATAATCGCGGCGATCCTGCATCAGCTTTGTTGGAAGTTTTGGATCCCGAACAAAATAGCCACTTCAATGATCATTATCTTGAGGTTGATTATGATTTGTCTGATGTGATGTTTGTTTGTACATCAAACTCCATGAATATTCCTGGCCCATTATTGGATCGTATGGAGGTTATTCGTATACCGGGTTATACAGAAGACGAAAAAGTTGGTATCGCGAGTCGTTATTTGATCCCCAAGCAAATTAAAGCTAATGGACTAAAAGAGACTGAGATTAAAATTTCTGAATCTGCGATTCGCGATATTGTTCGCTATTACACCCGCGAAGCTGGTGTGCGGGGCCTTGAACGTGAAGTCGCCAAACTTTGTCGCAAGGTCGTTACCTTGCATGTCAAAGAAAAGCACTTATCTGTTGATGAAATTGGTTCGGATCGTCTAGAAGAACTGTTGGGTGTACGTAAGTTTGATTTTGGTAAAGCGGAAGCTAACGATCAAATAGGGCAGGTGACCGGATTAGCCTGGACGCAAGTGGGTGGAGAATTATTAACAATAGAATCTTCTGCCATTCCGGGAAAGGGTCTTATTATTAAAACCGGATCTTTAGGCGATGTCATGCAGGAGTCTATCCAGGCTGCCTTAACGGTAGTTCGGTCCCGTGGACAGTCATTAGGCATAGCTCCTGATTATCACGAGAAGGTTGATATTCACATCCATGTCCCTGAAGGCGCAACAACTAAAGATGGTCCCAGCGCTGGTATAGCCATGTGTACGGCACTTGTTTCAGTGCAAACGGGGATTCCTGTTAGAGCTGATGTAGCCATGACAGGAGAGATTACTCTTCGAGGTGAAGTTTTACGGATTGGTGGGCTCAAAGAAAAGTTATTGGCGGCTCATAGAGGTGGTATTAAGACAGTAATTATTCCAGCAGATAATGAACGAGATCTCAAAGAGATTCCGGCCAATATCAAAGCTGATCTAAAAATAAAGCCGGTTAAGTGGATTGATGAGGTGTTACAGATAGCGTTACAACAACAACCCAAACCGCTTTCTGACGAAGAGTATTTGGCGCTCAAGAAAGCGTCACAAAGAGATACAACTGAAAACCGTATTAGTACTCATTAAAGCTGGAAGCTAGTAGGCAGGACGTTACTTTTCAGGACGTCCTTTCTATTTATAGCGGAAAGTTTTGTTAATCTTGAACGATTTGTATCCAAAAATTGAAGGATTTCGCGAAAGCGGTAGGCTTTCCTTGACCCCCAGAAGTTCACTTGGTATAAATCGCAACTCATTTTCTTCGCAGCGAATGCGAGGGCGGAAAAAGCTCCCGGATCGCACATTTAACATAAAATTAAAAAGGGGTTACTCGTGAACAAAACAGAACTAATTGAAGCAATCGCAGCGTCAGCTGATATCCCAAAGACTACAGCCGGACGTGCGTTAGACGCAGTGATGGAAAATATCACTAATGCTTTGAAGTCCGGGGACTCAGTGGTGTTAGTTGGATTTGGTACATTTACCGTGAAAGATCGCGCTGCCCGCACAGGCCGCAATCCAAAAACTCGTGAAGAGATTGCGATTCCAGCATCCAAGGTTCCTGGATTTAAAGCAGGTAAAGCCTTGAAGGATGCAGTTAATTAATTTCTAAATTCGATTTATTAGTTAATTTCAAATACAAAAGGCGCATTTCGGTGCGCTTTTTTTTTAAGGTTACAACGATATAAGGTTTAACACTCGTGAGATACCAGTGTTAGGAGCATTCAATGTTACAAAATATTCGTGACAATTCCCGCGGTATAATTTCCTACATACTTATTGGAATTTTGGTTTTATTTTTTGCTATTTCCGGTATTGAAGCATTATTCAGTTGGAATGCCGAGGACTATGCTGCAAAAGTTAACGGTGAAAAAATTTCCAAGATGGCGTTGGAGAGAGCTATACAAAATCAAAAAGATCAAATTATCAGTCGGTACGGAAATCAAGTTCCTGCGGAATTTGTTAGTGATGAATATTTGCGTAAGCCGGCTTTGGAAAATTTAATTCGTCGTGAAGTTCTTGTTCAGCAAGCTCGAGATGCTGGATTGACTGCATCACAGTCTGACCTTATGCAGATGGTGACATCTCAAGAAGGATTCAAAGATGACCAGGGTAATTTTGATAATCAAAAATATGTACAATTATTAGCAAATGCCGGATTTACCCATTCCAGTTATTTGAAATTACTTACTGAAGATCAAATTATTAATCAATTGCAAACGGGAATTGGTGCAAGTGCTTTCACGCTTCCTTATGAAGTTGATAACCTAGTGTCGTTGAGCTTCCAGTCGAGAGACGTTCAGTACTTTCAAATTCCCATTAATCAGGTGCGTGACAGCGTAACTGTGACTGATGAAGAAATTGACACTGAATACAAATCCAATCCGGATAAATATACAGCCGAAGAACAAGTTGCAGTTGATTATATTGAATTGCGAAGCAGTGATTTAATGAAAGGAATTAACATTACTGAAGAAGAAATTCGCAAACAGTATGAGCAAAATATATCGACTTTTGTAGCTAAGCCTGAAAGACAAGCTGCGCACCTTTTAATTGAAGGTGATAAGCCTGATTTAATTAAAGAAGTTGAAGGTAAAATTGCTGCTGGTGAAGATTTTGCAGGTTTGGTAAAAAAATACTCTGACGATTTAGGTAGCAAAGAGCAAGGTGGAGATTTAGGTTTTTCTACTGGAGATGTATTCCCTGCTGAATTTGAATCAGCTTTGGCTAATTTAAAAGTCGGTGAAGTTTCAGGCCCAGTTAAAACCGATGCAGGTACACATTTTATAAAGCTTCTATCTGAACGAGGTGAAAAAGCGCCATCTTTTGAAGACCAAAAAGCCTTGATTGAAGATCAATTAAAACGTGCTCAAGCCGAAAATCTTTTTGTCGAAAAGCTTAAAAAGTTAAAAGAAGATACATTTAATGCAGAAAAGCTTGCTGATGTCGCTCCAGGCTTGGGTTTGGACGTAAAAAATACTGGTCTGATTTCTCGTAGTTCAGGTAAAGGTATTTCATCCGAAGCGAAATTTGTTGAGGCCGCTTTTTCAAATGATGTTGTGGTTGAAGGTAATGCAAGTGAGCCAATTGAATTAGATCCTTCTCATGTTGTGGTTGTTAAAAAGACTGAACATCAGCCGAGCCATTTAAAATCTTTATCGGAAGTTAAAGATCAAATCCTATCGAACTTAAAAGAAAGCAAAGCTCGTTTGCTCTTGGCTGAAAAATCCCAGGACTTTATTAAACAAATACAAGCCGGTAGTGCAATTGTTGAGGTTGCAAAGAATGCGGGCTACGAACTTAAAGAGTCCAAGACTGCAACGAGATCAAGTAAAGATCTTGATGCGGAAGTTCTGCGTCAGGCATTCACTATGCCCAAACCTACAGCTAATTTAGCGAGTGTAAGTGGTTTGACTATGTCCAATGGTGACTATGCTGTGATTGCTGTTCAATCGGTTACTCCTGCTGATAAATCTACTCTTCCTCAAGAGCAGCAAACTGCAATAACCACTCAGCTTAGTTATATGAATGGACAGCAGTCTATTGAGAGCTTCCAGAAAGCATTGGAAGACAGGGCAGAAATAGAACGCAATTAATCCATTAAAAAAGGCACCAATCGGTGCCTCTGTAATACTCATTTTTATTTAAAGAAAAGGATTATTTTCATCCTGTGGGTAATATCTGTTCTCGGTAATTGCTTTGGGGTCAAGTTGATGTGCAATAAGTGCGTCAACATCAGCTGTAACTCTATCAATTAAAGGGATAGGTTCTTCTCTATCCAATGATTCCAGCAATGCATTTCCCCATATAGATACATGTCGGGTAAATACTCGACGATGTTCGGTTTTTTTCGCCCACTCAGCGCAAATTTTGAATCCCAGATGGTGCATCTTCGTTTCAATTATGGCTTTTTGTTGAGGGTTATCAGTTTGGCTCAAAAGTTGATCGGTTACCTTGAGCCAACCATTTCGATAAATTTCCCAGCCAAGATAGTATCTTTGAACCCACATAAGATATTTCTCTTCTGTCTGGATTTTTCTATTGTCCCGGTCCGATTCGTAGACTTTGATAAAGAGGCTGCGATTAGGCACTCTATCTGGCCATTGATCCTTTAGATGGCTACAAGCTGAGGTGAATAATAGGCATGTACTGACAAGTAAAATAGATATTAACTTATTGATTTTCATGAGAGTTGTAAGGGGCAATCCGAGTTGTGGCTTTCTGCTTAGGTTAAAAGGGTATTGTGACAAGATTATAAAGGTGATCACAATATTTCTCTAAAATTTTTATGCTTATTTATAGACTTAAGTGTTAATTATGATCTATTATGGATTTGTAGTCTTTCCAGATGAGGTAAATTGCTATGTATGCCTTCGCACAACCTTCAACTGCCATTACTGCTAATGCAGCTATTGGAACAGCCTTGAATATACTTAACAGATGGAATTGTACTGAAAAAGAAAAAATGGCGATATTGGGAGTTGGTCGTTCAACTCTTCATAAATATCAAGCATCTCCTGAGGGTGCCCGTTTAACGCCAGATCTTCTGGAGCGAATCAGTTACTTACTCAATATACATGCATTGTTGCGTACCATATTTGAGAACCCGGATAACATCTACGGCTTTGTTCGCATGCCCAATAAGAGTCAGTTTTTTGGTGGTAAAGCACCTATGGAAATTATGAGCAGTGGGTTGATGACGGCACTTTACGAGGTGTACAAACATTTGGATGCTATCAGGTCAGGTGAGTTTGCATAATGTCGTTACCCGAGCAAAGAGAATTTAAGGATCAAATTAGTTATCGACTTATGCCCAGTAAATTTCCACCTATAGCCCTTTTTGAAGATGTGGCCAATCATCAGGATTTTGAAGTTCTGTTTAGTATTCAGGCAATCACTAATCCCCGATTACGGCAAGAAGTGGGGAACTTGAATTGTGTGCCTCCTGAAGAGAGACCCTACGGCATTCGTGGATGTTCTTATGCATTGGGTCCATTTGTGCATTTAAATCCATATGGGTCGCGTTTTTCGCGTGGTCAGTTCGGTGTTTATTACGCTGCGGCTGATGTGCAAACTGCCATTGCCGAAACACGTTATCATCAGGAAAAATATTTTTCATTGATTGAAGGTTTGAAATATGACCGTCTCTCGATGCGCTGTTTAAAAACACTTTTCACCGCGGAGTTGCATGATATTTCGGTGCAACAATATCGGCAGTCAGAATGGTATGATCCTGACAACTATCATTCGTCTCAGCAGCTAGGTGATCAACTGAAAAAAATAAATTCGCAAGGAATTGCTTATGATTCGGTTCGCAGTCCCGGTAATTTATGTTTTGGATTATTTTCACCCAAATATATTGTCGATGTGATTCAGGCTGCTCACTATAGTTATATTTGGGACGGACAAAAAATTTCTGTTGCTATGGAAATGTTAACGGTTGTTTAATTTAAAGGTCATCATTCTTAAATGAATACAGATTTATCTGGTAATTCCAATCGGTACGTCATCTTCTCTGTTTTTTTTACAGCTCGTGCTTATTATCCAGTCTTAGCCATTTTGTTTATTGATTTAGGATTAACACTTGACCAGTTTGTCATGTTGAATCTTATTTGGGCGATTGCGATTTTTTTATTTGAAGTTCCGTCAGGCGCATTGGCCGACGCTTTTGGGCGGCGTAGTTTGTTGATTACCGCATCAATACTAATGGTCATCGAAATGCTGTGTTTGCTAGTTGCTCCACAAGGTGGGGGAGTGTTATTACTAATTCTTTGTGTTATCAATCGAATTTGTTCCGGGCTATCTGAAGCCTGCGCAAGTGGTGCTGATGAAGCGCTTGCTTATGATTCCTTGCCACAGGAAGATCGTAAACCTGCGTGGGATGCATTGTTAGCGAAAGTCATGCGCTGGCGTTCATTGGGATTTATGGTTGCGATGATAGTCGGTGGTTTAATTTATGATCCCAAGACACTAAATTTTTTTCTTCCATCAAATTTTGCAATTTCCGCAGAAATGGCGCATCGCTTACCTGTGCTGCTGGTGTTAATTCAAGCTCTGGTATGTTTATGCATTACGTTAAGAATGGTTGAGCCTGCGAAAACCAAGTCAGAAGCAGGCGTGGCAGAAATTTTTTCTCGTATTCTGGCAACAACTGGTTGGGTGTTAACGAATCCTAATACCTTGGTGGTAATTGTTATTGGTGTTTTGTTGGACTCTATAGTGCGTAATTTTGCAACCATTAATAGCAGCTATTATCGATTGATTGAGTTGCCTGAATGGACCTTCGGTTTCCTTGGCGCCATATTTGGTATCTTGGGATTATTTATTCCGAGTCTTGCGAAATATACAAATTCACGTTTCAGCATGTTAACCAATCTGGCAATGATTGCTGTTGGAACATTAATCGGATTAATAGCCTTGGTTCCCACCTGGAAAATTTTAGGGTTAATACCCGCAATGTTTTTGATGACGATGATGTTTTTTCTATCTTTCACTGTAAGTCGTGTGCTACATGAAGAGGCAGATTCATCAAGACGCGCAACTGTCTTGTCAGTAAAAGGGTTAATTTTCAATTTAGGTTACGGACTTTTTAGTCTGGCGTTTTCAATCTTGCTTACGCGTTTCCCAAATAACCCGGAAGGTGCAGCCTTATCGAAAGCTTTACTCTGGCAGGTTCCTTTTTTTGCGCTTACCACATTTGTTTTATTGGGTTGGGCGTTTAATAAGCTAAGAAATACCAGAGTGTGATTTGAGACAGCGTTTAAATCAAATTGTCCGTTTCAAAAGCTCAATCTCATAATCTGCAACCGGCATAGTACCGTCGTTAATTAGCTCAATACGACTGTCTATAAAATCTTCTGGTTCAATCATTGCCTGGTTGACACTGAGAACACCATTTTCGGCGTTAAACATATAAATACCTTGATCAGTATTCATAACGGCTTTTGCACGTAATACATTGAGTCCTGTCATCCAACCAAATAGTGAATTGAAATCGAATACTAGCTCAGGTTTGAACAACCATCCGCAGGAATAAAATTCTTCATTTTGACTTTCCTTGCGAATAAAATCTTGATCGTCTGCCAACAGTATTTTACTGTTGTAGATTTCTCGTTTTGGATTTAATGCATTTTTACCTTTGGGCACTGTGGAATTATTTGTAGAAAAAATGTGTCTTGGTAAATTCAGATATTCCAGTTGTATTTTGCCCTGAGAAACAAAAGCCCATGCTTTTTTAGCCGGTCGTGAGTTTTTTACTAGCAGCTCGAAACACTGTCGATCTTCATCACTGGCTTCATCATTTTTATTTGCGATTAATACGTCAGCGACTTTGATTTGGTCCTGAAAAATAGTATGGTTTGTATAACGATTGTCTCGTAATTTTCGCGGATCAACCAATGTAATAGTGGCACGCAAATCTAGCAGCTCTGCATAGTTTTCAATTGTGAGTGAATTAACAATGTCCGCAGGGTGCCCCAATCCTGTAGGTTCAATTAGAATACGATCCGGATTAGTTTTGCTGATTAGCATATTCAGTGCGATTTTCATGGGCAAATCTGCAACGCAACAAATACAACCGCCAGGTACTTCTCGTATCTGTGCATTGGTATCTTGTAGTAGAGCGCCATCAATACCAATTTCACCAAATTCGTTAACCAAAATAGACCAGCGTTCAGAAATGGGTTTATTGGCAAGCAGATGGCGAATCGTCGTAGTTTTCCCAACACCTAAAAAGCCGGTAATAATATTGGTAGGAATTGGCTTGGTAATTTTTTGAACCCTCTCGATCAATACTCATTGTTTAATTATTTAACTGGATGTTTGCAAGATCCCATTGTTTGTAACCACTGTCAACTCGAAAAAGGTACGCGACCAATCAAGTTATTTGGTATGTCAATCTTAAATAAATCAGAAAGCTATGAAACTTTTAACTGATAAATCAAGCGCTTCAATTCTCGAGGATCAAATGTAGAAGTTGCATATAAGCTGGTTTCGGCTTGTTTACTGATAAGGTTTAGTTGGCGAGATAGCGCAGGTTCGTGGATAGCCACTCTTTGGCAGAAGCGGCTGAGGCTCTCGTTGCTGTTGCGGTAATAGCCTTTTATTTTTAATTTTTTTTCCAACACGCGAACCAGTTTATCTTGTGTCGATAGAGATCGGTTGCGCTTGGTTAGCCAGTTGTAGCCCGTGACAAATATAGTGGTGACAAATATTATAGCAATTAAATTTAATCCTAATTTCCAGGGATCACTACTACCTAATAAGGTTTCAATAAAACTTTCACGATTTTTATTATCATAATTTAGTACAAATTTTTGCCAGGCATAACCTGCTGCATCCCAACGTTTTTGAATCGCCCAGAGCCAAGGTGATTGTTGCCAGCGACGCGAGAGTAGGGCTTGATCATTTTGTGTTAGCGCATCATCTATGCCTGTTTCAATCCGATTAGGTGCGACGGCTGCGGTGGGATCAATTCGTTGCCAATGATTATTGATCCAGACTTCTACCCATGCATGCGCGTCAGCTTGGCTGACGAGTAAATAGTTTTCTATTTCATTCCAAATACCACCTTGATATCCCACGACTACGCGTGCAGGAATATTTGCACTGCGCATGACATAAGCAAAGCTGCTGGCGAAGTGTTCGCAAAAACCACGTTTGGTTAAAAATAAAAAATCGTCGATTGGATTGTTGCCCAAGCCCGGTGGCTGCAAGGTGTAACTAAATTCTGATGCAATTTTTTTTTGCATTTCAGTAATTATATTTTGCGGACTTAGTCCTTGACGAAGCCATTCGGAAACCATAGCACGTGTCTGCGGATTGCCTAGTTTAGGTAATTTGGTATAAAAATTCAGATCATCTTCGGATAGGTTTTCGTCTTTGGTGGAAAATTCCGGGCGTCGATCGTCGAACAGTTGTGAGGTTACTTGATAATCAAGTCGTTGACGTATAATTTCCTGGCTTTTAATTAAATTCTCATTGGTGACGTTGAAAGATATTTGATCAGATTTTACATTAATCACTTGCCCCAGACTAAATAGCCATCTATGCCCATGTGGTTCCAGAATAACCTGGTAGTTGGTTTTTTTTGAGCTTGAGCTGTAATTTTTTTCTATTTTTGCTTGATTGGTTTCTTTTGCATGACTCCAGGTTCGTCCATCAAATGCATTGAGTACTAATCCCCGCCAATAAAGCTCACTTGCTGCAGGTTTTTCATCAGTAAATGACACACGAAATGCAGCTTCATGGTTGCGAACTAACTGACTTAAATCGCCGGGAGATAAATCTTCACTGAATCCGGTTTTTGGTGTGTTCTCGTCCGGCATAGTCCAGAGTGGTGCGATGCGAGGTAAAATAATAAAAATAATCAACATAATAGGAATAGATTGCAGTGCAACGCTGGCATTTCGTTTCAATGATTGAATAATTGGTTTTTCGCGATTGAGATATATGCCTCGCCAACTCCCGACTAAAAATGCGCAGCTGAGCAATGCATAAAAGGCGGCAGGGATAGTTTGCGATAATAAGAGTTGAGTTGATGTGACGATAAATCCTATAAAGATAATGAGTTGTGCATCACGCAGACTTTGCATCTCCAGTATTTTTAAAACAAATGTACAGGTAAGTAACCCCAAAGCGGCATCCATGCCGACTCTGCCTGCAAAGTTTAGGTACAAACCTATTACACAACCAATGGTGATAATATGAATTAAATTGCGTGCGGGTGCGGGGAAGAAATTTATTAAACATAACCATCGCCATGAAACTACCGCCAACCATAAAGCGCCAATCCAAATAGGTAGGTGCATCAGTATTGGTGCTACGACTAAGGCTTGCGTCACTAAAAGATTGGCAATCTTTCGACGCGTTAATATTGGCAATTCATTTATTGAATTGTTCATAGAAAGCCGCTCATGATATTTTTACTTCGAGGTTGCTTCGCTCAAAGGTTGCCAGCAAGAATAAAATATCGTTGAGGTGCTTATGACCTCTATCAGGTGCTATTTTTTTTTCGGGCAAATTCAACCCGTAGTGAATACCAGCTTGTTCATATTGCAGCGCCCAATAGGTCAAAACACTCAGACGATGTTCCATTGGGAAGGATAGACTAAACCAATCCAGCCACTTTTCACTCGATAATGTTTGTTCATTTTCTTTGGTGTGTAATCCGCGTTCACGTGCGTATAATTTCCACGCAATATGCTTGAGTGAATCGCCCGGTTGATAGTTGCGTAAACTGCCGGGGTCATCGCCACCTTTTGTTTTGTGATGACTTTCGGACTCTTCGTCACCTGTTTGCAACTTGGGCTCATCACCGGCTAAAGGTTTGGGAAATACGACTGCCTGTAAATCAAGATTGATATGTGTCCAACAACGAATAACACCTAATGGATAGCGACTCTGAATAGTTAACCGTTTTGGAAATAAAAATCCGCGATAATGACTGCGGCAGGGGACAACAATTTCGGAGGGATTATTTGCATCCAAATCGACAATAATTTTTTTACCATCCGGCCAAGACAGCTCAACATTTTCGCAGCCAGACAAATTGGGTGTTGTCAGTTGAATAGTAAATCGAATATCGTCACCTGCAAATCCGGGAGACGCACCTACAGCTTTAATTACCAAACCGGCGAGATTACCGTAAGCCTGCCAAATGGCCACAACAAAAATACTGATTAATAAGTAGGAAATTGCCAGTGCCAGATTATTTTGAAAATTAGTACCCAGTAACCAAATAATCAAAATAGTAATACTTAACCCCAGACCAATTCGATTGGGGAAAGTGTATAAATTGCGTTGAGTAAGTTTATGAGTATTGGCAAGTGGCGCGCGCTTATCTACCCATTTATTCAGCCTGCTATCAAACCATTCATCAAAAGATTTATTCAACCTGGATGAAGTCATATGACTTTGACCTGATCAATCAATAATTTTCCAAGGTCTTCACTGGTTGCATCAATAGTTGCTCCGCGTAATCTGTGTGTAATTACCGCAGGAATCACTGCTTGTAAATCTTCCGGAATACAATATTGACGATCATGAATCAGTGCCCAGCTTTTTGCCGCACGCAAAATAGATAGGGCACCGCGAGGTGAAAGACCATGACCAAAACGTTCATCCTGTCGCGTAAAGCTAATCAGTCGTTGCAAGTAATCCAATAAACTTGGACTCGCGGTAACTTGTTTTGCCAGTTGTTGCAGTTGCGTGAGCTGATTGGGTTTTAAAACAGTTTGCAGTTGATTTATGCGTTCACGTGGATCCAATCCTTCAAATAATTGTCGCTCCGCATTGCTATTGGGATAGCCCAGGGAAAGCCGCATTAAAAATCGATCTAATTGAGATTCAGGTAGCGGAAAAGTGCCGCTTTGAGAAAATGGATTTTGTGTAGCAATAACAAAAAAAGGCGAGGGTAGTGGACGTGTTTTACCTTCAATAGTGACTTGCTTTTCTTCCATAGCTTCCAGCAGAGCACTTTGTGTTTTGGGTGAGGTGCGATTGATTTCATCTGCAAGCAGCACATTAGTAAAAATGGGGCCGGGATGAAATCGAAACTGGCTTTTTTCACGCTCGAATATCGCTGCGCCTAATATATCGGCCGGTAAGAGGTCGCTGGTGAATTGCACACGCTGAAAGTCTAGCCCCAGAGCCTTTGCCAGCCCATGGGCCAGCGTGGTCTTGCCCATGCCCGGGAGATCTTCCAGCAATAAATGGCCTTCCGCTAATAAACAGGAAATTGCCAGCTTCACCTGATGGTGTTTTCCGAGCAGAATTTGATCAAGTTGAGTAATTAATTGTTGAATAGTCGACTGCATGAAAGCTCTTCTTCTAACGAAAGTAATAGGTCCACTATAGGTTATTTGTAGCAAATCGGAAAATCATGGTCCACTGGATTATCAGATAATAACCGGTTTTATACTGTATACTGCGTGACCTAATACCAAGACAAAAATACAGGTGGTTCGCTTGATAGTCAGATTTATAAATAAATTAATAGGGAAGAATGAGCCAAAGAGCCATCCAGTTCAGGAATCAGGGCAATCGACAATCAAATCTACTCCGCAAAAGACGTCACAATCTTCAACCAAGGATTCAGAGCCTCGTAAGAATAAAGCCCAATCTCCGCATAAAAATCCAAGCTCTAAAAAATCGGACACTAAACATTCTCCTGCGAATAAGACCTCAAGACCACCGAAAAAAAGTCAGCAAAAAGTTGATGGAACACCTTGGGATCCTGCTACATTTAAAGTTGATCCGGTTAAAGGCAAAACGCGCTTTCATGATTTTGATTTAGAACCAGATTTAATGCATGCCATTGCTGATTTAGGTTTTCATTATTGTTCGCCGATTCAGGCTCAGTCCTTACCCTATGCTTTGCAAGGGCGTGATGTGGTCGGAAAAGCGCAAACAGGTACTGGAAAAACGGCAGCATTTTTAGCGGCAATTATCGATTATCTGCTTAAAACACCTTTAAGTGAAAAAGCCTATGCGGGTGAAGCGCGAGCATTAATTATTGCGCCTACTCGCGAGTTGGTTATGCAGATTGCTGAGGATGCGAAAGGGCTGTGCAAATATACGGAATTACAAGTGCACACTTTGGTTGGCGGAATGGATTACACCAAACAGCAACGACATTTACACAATGCTTTGGTTGATATTTTAGTGGCAACACCGGGACGACTATTAGATTTTTGCGGCAATAAAGATGTGCATTTGGATCAGCTCGAAGTATTGGTCATCGATGAAGCAGATCGTATGTTGGATATGGGTTTTATCCCACAAGTGCGTCAAATAGTTAGACAAACGCCAGTGCGGGAAGAGCGTCAAACCTTATTCTTTTCCGCTACTTTTACTGATGACGTACGTAATTTGGTTGAGCAGTGGACATACAAACCTGTCACTGTCGACATCGAACCCGAATCAGTTGCCAATGCAAAAGTTGATCAGCATGTATATCTGGTTTCTACCGAAGAAAAATACACTTTGCTCTACAATTTAATTCAGCAAGAACATGCAGACAGCATGATTATCTTTGCCAATCGTCGCGATGAATGTCGTGATCTGCAAGAAAAATTACGCGCGCACGGAGTGAATGTTGGTTTGTTGTCGGGCGAAATTAATCAACAAAAACGTGTGTCGACATTGGAAGCATTTAAATCCGGAACATTAAAAGTATTAGTGGCAACTGATGTTGCCGGACGCGGTATTCATATCAGCGGTATAAGTCATGTTGTGAATTTCACTTTGCCAGAAGAGCCTGAGGATTACGTTCACCGAATTGGTAGAACAGGTCGAGCAGGTAAGTCAGGTACATCAATCAGTTTTGCATGCGAAGATGATGCGTTGCGATTGGAGCCTATCGAAATTTTGATGGGCAGAACATTGAAGTGTGAGCAACCACCTGAGTATTTGTTAATGAGTCCGCCAGATTTACCTGCGGATTTTCAACCGGCTATTCGTGCAACACCAGGCTCAAGCCGCCATTTAGGAAAGGGGCGTAATCGTCACCCTAAGCGCTAGTATGTCTTCAGCCCGTCGTGCATTACTGACTCTATATTTAAGTGCGTTTATGATGGGCGCAACGGGTTTATTTTCCAAAACTATTCAATTGCCTGCATGGGATATCACAGGATATAGAACCTGGATAGCTGCTTTTCTATTATTTATTTGGGTCTGGTGGCGCGAAAGAAAAATTGCATTGGCCTCTGCGCAGGATTATGGACGAATCATTTTTCTCGGCGTTTTACTCGCTATTCATTGGATTACTTTTTTTCATTCGATGCAGGTTTCGAGTGTCTCTATAGGCATGATTGCCTTATATGCCTATCCCGTTATTACTGTATTCATGGAGCCCTTTGTCAAAAAAACCTTGTTAGATTGGCGCGATGTGGTCACAGGTTTAGTGGTATTTATAGGCATCTATTTTTTAATTCCGGAGTTCGATTTAAATAATAATCTGACTCAAGGTGTTTTTTGGGGGGCAATATCCGCCATCACTTTTGCCCTTCGAAACTTGTTATTGGGACACTGGTTTAGCGGGCAGTCCGCAGCACGTTCTATGAGCTATCAGGTGTTAGTTGTTGCGCTCTTGATGACCCCGGTGATTTTACTGTCAGAGCACAAGCCTTCGACCATAGATTGGTGGCAGCTTTTGTGTTTAGGTGTGTTATTCACTGCCTTTACACATACACTTTTGGGCAGTGCATTGCGTTACCTAAAGGCTAAAACCGTCGCGTTGGTGGCCTGTATACAGCCGGTATTTGGGGTGATCTACGACGTAGTATTTCTGCACAATCTGCCTAGCAGCAGTACTTTACTGGGAGGCACAATTATTTTATCCGCAGCCGTTTATGAGTCCGTAAAAGAGCATAAACGTCAAACTGACAAGGAATTTTGCTGAAGTTTTACGCCTGTAATGGCCTTAAAGTCTGCATTTTTTACAATATTGTCTAAACTCAGATGGAGCTAATGAATCTGAGTTTGGTGCATGAAAAAAATTCTTGTAGTTGAAGACAGCGAAATGGTGATGAAAGTTTTACGCCATTTAATGCAAACACAACACTATCAATCCATTTATGCCACCAGTTTGGCAGAAGCCCGGCAAGCGTTCGATGAACATCAAGGTGATTTTTTCGCGGCTTTGGTCGATCTGAATTTACCTGATGCGCCAGATGGTGAAGTCGTCGACTTCACTCTCTCCAAAAAAATCCCTACCATTGTATTAACCGGTTCTTACGACGAAAAAAAACGCGAACTATTATTCAATAAAGGCATAGTTGACTATCTCACAAAGGAAGGTCGATATGCTTATGCAAAAGCCGTTAGTATGATTCAACGTTTGGAAAAAAATCAGTCTATTACAGTACTGGTAGTTGATGATTCTGATATGTCGCGTAAACATGTTGTGAGCTTATTTAAACGTCATTTATATCAAGTATTGCAGGCGGAAGATGGTGTCGATGCAATCAAAGTGATGTTGGAAAACCCGGATGTTAAATTATTACTCACTGATTACAATATGCCGAAAATGGATGGTTTTGAATTAGTGAGAAATTTGCGTTACAAGTACGATAAAACCGATCTGATTATGATTGGTGTTTCAGGTGAGAGTAGTGAGGCATTATCTGCAAAGTTTATAAAGCATGGTGCTAATGATTTTTTACGTAAACCTTTTTTACCGGAAGAATTTTATTGTCGCATTACACACAATATTGAGTTTCTGGAACTTGTTGAAGAAAATTCGTTTAATGCAAGTCATGATCATTTAACCGGTCTTTATCATCGCGCCCAATTTTTTAATCTCGGACGAGAGCAACATAAATTAGCAGTAGAAAAGCAGGGCCAGATGGCAGTTGTTGTTATTAATATTGATCAATTTAGTCGCGTCAATGAAAAGCATGGAAATGAATTTGGCGATTACGCATTAAAACATATAGCACAATCACTGCAACAAATGTTGGGGCGTTTTTTGTTGGCACGTGCAGATGCCGATGATTTTTACATTTTAATGTCGGGGTTGGATAACGAAAAGGTCTTGGCGCTTATCACTAAAGTTAAACAATTGTTTGCAACTGAAACCTTATCGATTCAGGGTGAGGAATTTCATTTTAGCTTTAGTGCGGGTGTTACCAATATGCTGGGAATCAGTCTTGACCAGCAAGTCGCTAAGGCGCTTATGTTGATGATGCGAGCCAAAGATGCTGGTGGCAATATGGTAATAGGTGATGATGACGAAGAAGATTAGTCAGTTTTTCTAGAATTTCTTCATAAAAAAGGCGACCACTAGGTCGCCTTTTTCCTTTCTATGCAATAAAAAAATTACGCGCGAGATTTGTATTCACCAGTGCGAGTATCAATGATAATTTTTTGATCAATTTCAACAAACGCAGCGACTTGTAATTCGGTGCCGTTGTTGAGTTTAGCGTTCTTCATTACTTTACCTGAAGTATCACCACGAACGGCGGGTTCAGTGTAAGCTACTTGACGAATAATAGTGTTAGGTGGTGTTACAGAAATGACTTTGCCGTCATAGAATACAGCATCACACACATCTTCCATTCCGTCTTCTATCCAAGGAGCTAAATCACCCAAGTCTTCTTTAGTAACTTCGTATTGGTTGAACTCAGGATCCATAAATACATACATAGGATCAGAGTAGTAAGAGTAGGTCACTTCTTTGCGATCTAATTGAATGTCTTCAAATTTATCATCAGCACGGTAAACCGTTTCGGTGTTGATACCACTGAGTAAATTTTTCAATTTCATTTTCACAACAGCCGAGTTACGACCGGATTTGTTGTACTCAGCTTTTTGAATTACCCAGGGTGATCCATCGATCATCACGACGTTGCCAGCGCGACATTCTTGAGCATTTTTCATGGTCTAATTCCAATAATTAATGTTAGTTAGGGATCTAAAAAATTCGGGCGCCACTATACCTTTGTTTGAGGGGATTTGAAAATTGAATTTTTCCCTTAAATCCCCCCTAGCCCCCCTTTTTCAAAGTGGGGAACTTGTTTTGAGCCTTTAAAAAAATTGTGCAAGAAACACTAACTTCAAATCTAAACAATATCTTTTATCTAGCTCTATCTAATCCCCCACTTTGAAAAAGGGGGGCTAGGGGGGATTTAAACAGTGGAATTTCCCACAAACTCCACTAACTGCCCCACCAAATCTTTGCGTTTAACTTGTAATAATCTCCATTCACTATTACCGCTAACCCATTGATTAAAATACTGATTAAGTCTATTCCAGTCATCAAAAACAGACTGTTGTTTATTCCAGCTCAGCCAGAAATGCTTAATTGATTGCTTCAGCTCATCAGGCATTGCCTGAGTGTATTGCTCTAAAAACGCCTCCAGTTTAACTAAATGGGCATCTTCTTCTTGTGGGTAGATCTGCCAGACAAACGGCGTGCCCGCCCAGATAGCACGCACCAGTGAATCTTCACCGCGCACAAAATTCAGATCACAGCGCTTTAATAATTGGTCGTATTCCAGCTGATTCATAAACGGAATGGTTTCCAAAGTCAGCGCCCCCAAGGCTTGGGGTTGGCCTGCGACCAAAGGTGAAGCGAGCAGGGGATTGATTGATTTCATCGCTCGTCCCTGTGGAATCAAACAATGAATTTTCTGTGGCCCCTTTTGCCAAGCCTCGATTAATGAAGCAACAGCCTGATTCTCGTAAGCAAATAACGAGACTAATAAAGGAGTATCGAAATTCGGGGGGTCGTAGGGCGGGTTAGCCAAAGGCGTAACCCGCGGGGTCGAAGTGATATCTTTTTCACGAATTAATCCCCCGGTTTTATCCGTAAATCCCGGAAAGAAAAAAGTCTTACGCAACCCACTCGCAGGTTGAATCGACTGCATTTTATGGCAATCTTCGACCCAGGGCTCCGCGCTTAAATAGTCGAGGTTAATCCAGACGGGCGCCTGTCCTTTCGACTTCATCAATTCCATTGTTGCTATATAGCTTTGCGGAATGTCACAGGCGAAGGCTTCTATGACGACGTCTGCGGGTTTAGTGTCGAGAAAGTCTTCAGTCCAATGGTGAACTTCGACCTTGGCGAGTGTTTGGTGTCTGATCAGCTCGGTCTCTGGCCATATCATTTTCAGCGCGGCCAATTCATCTACAAACAAACGGATTTGAAAGGGATATTCATTGGCTAATTGTCTGGCTAATCGCCAGCAAACGCCAATATCGCCATAGTTATCTATGACTCGGCAAAAAATATCCCAGGATTTCATGGATTTTCTCGTAGCAGCAGGGCAAGGCGCGTATTATGCACGACCTTTATTCAGTCGCAAAAAGTTAGAGCCTGTTATGAACGAATCTCATTGGTCTACGAAAGTTGATGCAACCGCATTAAAAAAAATCTGGCAGGAATACACCAAAGAGCGCCCTTTACCCTTTTTAGACAAGTGGCTAAAGCACGAAGGCAAATTTAATCCATTGCTGCGTCAGTTTTCGATTCCACATCAATTATTGCTGTTTAGAGCGATGATGGATGGGCTGCGTTATTTGCAATTGGCGACCGCTATGGAAGCGCTCTACCAGAAAAAAATCTCGGCTGCTGACCTTCCGCAATGGGATAAAAATTGGCAGGCCTCTGAACTGGACTCTTTGCCCAATCACTATTTCTGGTTTTGGATCGTGATGCGTACAGAAGGAAATATTCGCGAGTTTTCAGTTAAGGATCACGCGGATCGACGAGAATTTTTTATCGAGTTTTTTTCCAAAAAAGATCAGGATTTACTCTCTATTGAAAATCTGATGTGGCAAGGTTTCAGGCCGGGCTGGAAAACTCTCTTGCAAGATCGACAAGAAAAATCACAATGGAGCAATACAGAATTACAAGCATTTATTGAGAAAAAAAATCAACAGCCACCTGTATGGCTGCGCATTCAGAAAGATATTGACGTCGAAAAATTAAAAGATTCGCTATTTGCGCAGGGTGTTGAAGCCATTACTGATGCGCATGGCAATATTGGTTTACAAGGTGGCAAAAGTATTAGCGCTGCTGAAGAATACAAGGCCGGTGCGATAGAAATTCAGGATCTCGCCAGTCAATTGATTGCCAAAACTGTCGACGCAAAAGCGGGCCAAAAAGTATGGGATGTTTGCGCAGGGGCGGGTGGTAAATCTTTAGCTATTGCCGCACCTATGAAAAATAAAGGAATGTTATTGGCGACCGATATTCATCAATACAAATTAGATGAACTCAAACGCCGCGCCAAAGTCGCCGAATTATTTAATATCCGTCAATTTACCTGGGACGCAGAAGCGCCACTGCGTTTGCCAAAAGAAGTGGCACAACAAAAAGGTTTTGACTGGATTTTAGTCGACGCACCATGCAGTTCGTCCGGCACCTGGCGACGTAACCCGGATGCAGCATGGCGGCTTTCCAATGACGACACAGTCGAACTCTGTCAGTTACAACAAAAGATTTTGCATCAAGCGCAATTTTCTCTCAAGGAAAATGGTTTTTTAGTTTACGCCACCTGCAGTTGGCAAGTGTCAGAAAACGAACAACAGGTTGAGCAGTTTTTAAAACAACATCCCGAATACACTTTAGTAAAACAAACCATCCTTGGTTCACCAGAGTTAGATTCGGACACTATGTTTGTGGCAGTGATGAAGCGGGCGTAGCCTAGATGTTTCTACGTTAGATATATTAATTTATTCGCGCTTTGATCTCGCGACTTCTCATTTCCGAATATCCTTTAAAAATAATTTTTGACTAAAAAACTTAACTATTTTCTATACTTTGTATTCAGCTGGTTCAGATTTTTTGGATGACCACGCCTTTTTTTATGCGCTGACGATAAACCACAAGATACCAAAATGTCACCGAACCTAAACCACCTGCCAAGCTGCAAAACAATGCTGACCCAAGAGGTCTATCTGTTTGTCATTTCCAAAAGGCTTAAGCCAATATATAAACGTAAAGCTGGGTACTATTGCCGCAAAAATATACCACAGAACATTTGAACAGCCATATTTTTGTAAAAGCAAATGCACTGGTATTGCCCAAACCACAACGACAATTAAAGCCACTGTTGAGGCAAAAAACGCAATCACTAAAGATATAACGGCGGTTGGGAAATCACGTCCAATAGAATCTATTAAGCTCATGATAAATGTAAAAGCAAAAACGATTAGAACTACTGCAGCACCACTAATAAATAGACGATTCATGTTTGTTCTCAATTACTAAGTTTGCATTTTGATTAATAGCAATCAATTCAGGTCTTTCCGGCAAATCTTGGGGTAATTTTATATCCCGCACTAACCCCAAGTTTGATAAGTGACGCAGCACCCACCAACCGGGATCGATTTGATGTTCTTGGATTCCGAGTAGGGCTGAACCGGGGAATGCATGGTGGTTGTTGTGCCAGGATTCGCCCATTGATAAGAATGCGAGTAAAGGTAAATTATGGCCTTGAACTGCTGCGCCTTCGAGGTGCCAATCGCGTTCGCCGTCATTGTGGGCGTAATAGCCGACTAACCAATGGCCGGTAACTGAAACCAATATACGCATGGAAATCCCCCAAATAACCCAGCTCCATCCACCTAAATAGAAAAATAGAATTGCCCAAGGTAATTGTTGTAGCATCCAGGTTTTTTCGAGGAATCGAAAAATTTTGTTGTCAATACGTGTTTCTAAAACTAATTCAGGAGGATGTTCTAATACCAAATCACAATTTAATTGCCACCAACCATCTTTAATAATATTTTCACCGTGTCGTAAATAACTATGACATTGTTTTTTTCGTTGCGCCCAATCGCGTAAATCATGTTGCCAGATCATGCCATAAGGTCCAGCCATGCCTACCAGAACACCTAGGTGAACAAATAAATATTCCATCCAATGTGGACATTTATAGCTGCCATGAATTAAACGCCTGTGCATTCCCAAAGAATGCCCAAAGCATAGAATAATCATTGTAAATACAATAAATAATGTCAACGCACTCCATGAAAAATAAATCACTCCACCGATTATCGCAATGAAAGCGTGGCCCAAATACCAAATCGATTTTATAGGCGACCATGTTACATGACCGGATTCGCTTGAACTAAAGCTATCTTCTTTGATTCGGTGAAGATCATTCATATGATGTCCTTTTTCTGCCAACACTTCATTGAGTTATGAGTACGTGATTCATTTTCCTAAAGTGCTTTCATTTTTCGGTGCGTAATAAACATTACTAATCCACCCAGCATTAACAACGTAAATCCCAGTCGCAAACTAAAATAACGAAACGCTTGTTCAATTGTTTCCAATCCTGCATTCCAATTAATAATCATTAATACAATGCCCATCATGCCGATGCGCACCATCATTTGCAGATGCAAATGTTTGATGTCGATATGTTCTTGTGTATTGGGTCGACTAAAAAGCGCGCGTACAACAAATTCGGTTGCTGCCAAGGTGCAGGCGATATACATAAAGTTGGCGGACCACTCAAACAAAGGCAGAGTGATAGAGTTTGCGCCGCCCAAAAATAAAAGCAGCATGGGTGTGATCAAACCTGTCATAAATAAGAGAATCGATAAATCCAAATATTCGGGGAATAGTTTTCTCATGTTATTTATCTCCTCTGTTGCCCAGCGTGGTCGGTCGCCACATGATCAATACTCTTAATAGTGCAAAATGAATAATGCCCAGTGATAAAAGAATCACACCCAGGTGAGAAGATAAAAAATTGAGGGGAGAAGTGGAGTTCAGTACATCCATTCCCAAAGTCGTTTCAAAATGGTTGATATTCATTACCACCAAAATGTAGCCAATATTGACCAGATAAAAACCAACCAGTAATAAATGATTAATGGATATAGCCAGTGATTCCAAACCTTGTAGATGATGAATGAGAAAGACAGTGCCATGCTTGTGCAGCATGTTGCCGACCTTGACTGTTACAGCAAAGCTGATGGTCAGGTAGATAAGGTTAATGATTAGGTTTTCCATTAAATGCTCCTGTTGGTTAACGTTTGAATAAGACAGGAGCGATATTGGCGATTGATCAGAGGTAAGACTTCCGAAATGAACATTCAGGAACAAGTTTTGAGTAATTAAATTTAACTTTATATAAAACAGCAGGTTATAGAGTTATAGAATGATAAAAATGAATAGAATGAAAATAACACGGCACATTTTGTCGTGTTTATTGTTTTTGTTTCCTGGTTGCAATAAGCCGAATATAGAACAGGCCAAGGGCTGCGGATAATAGTGAAGCTACAAGTATCGAAGATTTAGCCGTTTGAAGGTAGGTTGGCTGAGAGTCAAAGCCAAGAGTGGCAATAAATGTAGACATAGTAAAACCTATTCCAGCGATGAGTGAAACGCCGATGACATGTTGAAAATTCACTTTTCTAGGTAGGCAACCCACTTTGTAGCGCAAGCCCAACCAGCAAGCACCGGAAATGCCAATACATTTTCCGAGAACAAGTCCAACGATAATGCCGAGTCCGACAGGATCTTGAAGGCTTTCAGTAAATTTGGCAAAGCTGAAAGGTATGCCAGCATTAACCAGCACAAACAGAGGCAAGATAATAAGCGCTACGGGCAGCTCCAAGGCATCTTCCCAACGACGCAGTGGCGTTCCCGCTCGCTCAGCCAAATCCCGCACCTCCAGCAAATGTTCATGATCGGTACGGCTGCCGAGCACATCGACCGGTTTTGTTTTTTTCTGCATCGAGCTAAGGATTCTCTTCGCTTTAATCAGTAGCTTTTCCGATTCAAGTTTTGGTCGTGCAGGTACAGTGAGGGCAATTGCAACACCGGCAAGTGTAGGATGAACACCGGATTGGAGCATCATCCACCAAGCAATAATTCCTACAATAAAATAGAAGGATGTTTGATGCACGCCTGCGTAATTTCCGAGTGCCAAAAATGCGACCAGCGCAAAAGCGCCCAATAGATAAAATAGCGATACATTCTCCGCATAAAATAATGCGATAACTAATATCGCTCCTACGTCATCGACTATGGCGAGGCCAACGAGAAATGCTAAAAGACTTCCAGGAATAAGTTTTCTCACCATAGTGATTACACCAAGAGCAAATGCGGTATCAGTTGCTATAGGAATACCCCATCCTATATTGGAATCAAGCGACCAGTTAAAAAACAAATAGATCGCCGCCGGACATAACATTCCACCAGCAGCACAGAGAATTAGCATGCGTCGGTTTTCGGCACGAGCGAGATCTCCTACAAGTACTTCTCGTTTAATCTCAAGTCCAAGGAGATAGAAAAATATAACCATTATCCCATCGTTGATCAGGTATTTGAGGGATGTGAAGAGTTTAAAATCACCCAGGAAAAATCCAATCGGTGTTTGCGTCAAATTTTGGTAAGTAGAGGCGTAATTCGAGTTGGCCCACCAAAGAGCGATTACAGTCGCAAGAAAAAGAAACCAGCTGACTGTTGTCTGCGCGCGAATGAAGTTTGAAAAAGGATCCGAAATATTTTCAAGGCCGCGTTGAAGTAAATTCTTTGAGTCATCAGTCATTTTAAGTAATCAGTCATTTTAAGGCGCTATGCAAAAGTGAAGTCAGGAAATAGTCTTCGAATGACCTATGTTTCTGTATTGGTTGACAAGTGTCTGTGCGCTGATTAACCGACTAATAACGCCCAAGTGGTAAATGATTTTGTACTGCGATTAAGAGTGCTGCGCCGCACATGGCGAGCGCTTCAAAAAAGGCCGTGGTTTCGTTGGCATCCTGAAGGTTTGCGAGTGCGCGTGGGGCATGTAAAAGTATCACCCATAAAAAAATCATTAGCGCCAATAAGGCCGCTGAATAAAATTTTGTTTTCGGGATAAACATCCCCGCAGCACCCGCGATTAAGGCGACAGCTGCAAAATAGGTCCAAAATAAATGCCACGGGATCCAGGCTGGAATAAGCATGGCAACAAAATCCGCGTATAAAAAATGCAAAATTGCCGCCAGGACAAAAAAACCAGCGAGAAAAACTTTTCCAAGTGAGATTAAGTTCGGTACATATTTAGGGTAATTTTCACTGGTATAATTCGCAATACTTCCTGCCACAATTAAATTCACTCCAGACAAAACCAATGCCTTTCCAGCGTTGGTCCAGATCATAGGGTTGTTCAGATGGGTAATGAAGTTGGGTAGCTGGAAAAATATAAACATCAGCAAAATTGTGCAGGCCAATGATAGGCTGAGTAAGTAGGCTTTCTTTTTAAATATAATCGCGGCACCTGTCAGGCATAAAAAGATTCCAGCGATAATAGAAAACGCTTGATGAGCCGGTATCCATTCGGGCAGCGGCGCAAAAATGCGAGTCATAAAGTCGAGATAAATAAAGTGTTGTATTCCAAACGCAATCATGGCAAGGGCAATAAAGTTTTGTCCGGCGAGGTAAAACGCTTTCATTTTATTCTCCAATGGATATTTCTCTAGAAAAAAGAGAGGATCGGTCAGTTGTTTCGCTATGGATTTTATTCTATTGCAGCGTGAAATCACTCTGAATTTTTTACCATTGGCTTACCATCCATTGACCTTTCCGGGACCTTTCCATAACGGCGAATTGCTAACTTTTATTTATTGTAATTAGATGACAAAAAATGCACTTCGTTTGTGGCTACATCCCTTTATACTGCTCACAGAAATGAATAAAGTCTTTCGAATTCATAGGTTTTGCGATGTAATATCCCTGTGCGATATCGCAACCGAGGTTTTTAAGCAAATTCCAATCTTCTTTTGTTTCAACACCTTCGGCCACACTTTTGTATTTTAATTTACGTGCAATTTCAATACTTGATTCGACTATTATGCGCAATGAAGGTGTTTTATTAAAATATTTTATAAATGACTGGTCTATTTTTAGTTCGGTAAAGGCAATTCGTGTGAGTTGTTGCATGCTGGCGTATCCTGTGCCGTAGTCATCGATGGAGAGACCAAATCCGTTCATACGCAATCGTGCTAGATTCTCGAGTGCATGAGCTACGTTTGTCATAGTGGCTGATTCGGTAATCTCAAAAATAATTTGATCGGCCAGGACACCAGCATCCTGGACCATTTGAACAATTTTATTGGCAAGACTAACGTCAGTTAAGGAGGTGATGGAGAGATTAACCGAAATAGTAATTTGCAATCCTTTCTTATTAAATAAGCCTAGCGCAACTAACGATTTTTCCAGCATGAGAAAAGTTAAATCGTCCAACATATTATTTTGTTCAAGCAATCCGATAAATGCAAAAGGAGGGATTAACCCATGCGTTGGGTGAATCCAGCGAGCCAGTGCTTCCGCGCCAATAATGAGTCCGGTTTTTAAATCTACCTTGGGTTGAAAATAGGGCTCAAATTCCCGAGCACACACACCCTGAACAATCTCTTCCAGGCTAAAATTGGGTAAGGTCGGAAGTGATGTTATTGGTTTTTTTTCCGGCGAAGAGAATTGAGAAATTAATTGTTTAAGGCGTTCAAGAGAGATAGGTTTCTCTATCACTTCAAGCAAATTTATCCCGTAAGCTAATGACATTTTTGCAACAGAAGCCAATAAAGCAGCGTCCAAAGTGCTGAGTATGACAATTGACGTAGTGCAACGCTTTTCACCCAAGTGCCTCATAAATTCCATTCCGTCCATTTCAGGCATATTGATATCGCAGAGCGCAATATCTATGGGAATGGAGTTTTCGGTATTGAGCAGTGCTAATGCTTCCACACCATTGCTGGCCTCACAAATATTCACCTCCAAAGTACTCAGCATTTTTGTGGTCATTTTCCGCTGAAAATCATCATCTTCCAGTACTAAAATATTTAATTTGTGAGTTTTCATCATAATTCCGTTAAATAGAAATTAAATTGAGTAAATAATTTTCAAACCGATTTATGGCATTGACTAATCCTGTAATTTCAATAGATATCTGCTCAGAATTTTTAGCTTTTGCCGCTTGTTCAGTGTTAAAACATGCTTGAGCTATACCAGTTGCACCTACCATTTTGCTCGCGCCTTTCATTCGATGAGCTGTTTGTTCCAAAAGTGCATAGTCATTTTGACGGAGTGATTTTTGTAGTTCGTCGAGATCAGTGCGCATATGCGATTGATAATCTTGCAGTACCGCAATCTGTTCTGTCGGATTCGTAACAACCTTGCTCAACTCAAGATAATCAATAGGACCCTTGACTTCATTTGCAATTGGATGAACCTGAGCGACTGGAAGTGTTTCTGTAGTTTCATCTGCGAGAGATAGCCACTTTATTAATGTCTTCTTTAGTTGAGTGAGATCGACTGGTTTAACCAGTAAATCGTCCATGCCGGCATTTCTGCAAAATTGCATTTCTTCGGTGCGGGCATTAGCCGTCCAGGCAATAACAGGTGTGCGTACACGTTGCTCTTCTAATTCAATTTTTCGCAAAGCTCGGGTGAAATTATATCCGTCCATTTCTGGCATATGGCAGTCAGTAATGACTAGTGTAAAACGTCCGTTGCGCCACATGGATAGTGCTATGTGACCATTCTCAGCTGTTTCAGCATTCAAGCCGAGTAGTCTTATTTGTCGCGCCAATAGATCTCGATTAATGGGGTGATCATCCACAGCTAATATCAACGGAGTATCTAGTGTATTGATGACTAATGGCGTAACTTTTTTCTGTTTTACTTCTGGCGATAATATTGGGATTTTTTCTCCAGGTGCTGTAGAAATTGGCAGAATTACGGTAAAACTGAAAGTGGCTCCTTGATCTTGTTTACTCACCAAATCAATTTGTCCATCCAGCAGGTCTGCCAAGCGTAAGCAAATGGATAACCCCAAACCCGTCCCACCGTATTGGCGAGCAGTATCCGCACTTTCCTGTTGAAATCGTTGAAACAAATTTTTCTGAACTTCTTGAGAAATACCTATACCTGTATCTTTTACTGAAAAACGTATTTGTTCACGGTTTTCAAGTCGATCAAGTAATTCGGCACGCAATTCAATTTTTCCCTGATGAGTAAATTTAATGGCATTGCTGACAAAATTATTCAGTATCTGTGAGAGACGAAGTGGATCAACAATATGCGCAGCACTCAATTGATCATCTGACTCTTGGTTGAGTAAGAGACTTTTGCTGCTTGCTACTCGTGAATAAGTATTGACGACTTCTTGTAGCAATTGGGGAATTGACGTTGATTGAGGGGATAGTGCTAATTTGCCTTCCTGAATTTTCGACCAATCTAAAATATCATTGACTATACGTAATAAATTTCTGGCAGAATCCCACGCCGCACTTAATGTTTGGTTTTGTTCAACATCGAGATCGCTCATAGAAAGCACTTCCAGCATTCCAAGCATTCCGGTCAGTGGCGTGCGTATTTCATGGCTCATAGTGGCGAGAAATGCATCCTTGGTCTGGTTAGCTTGCTCGGCTATTTCTTTTGCTGAAATCAGGGTTTGCTCCGTCAGCTTCCGTTCAGTAACGTCGCGAAATACCAGCACAGTGCCGATGACTGTGCCGGCACTATTACGTATAGGTGCGCAACTATCGGAAATCGGGTACTCCTTGCCGCCACGGGAAATTAGCAAAGTATTATCATTTAACTCGTGTATCGCACCTAGTGCTAAAGTTTCAGCTACGGGTATAGTTTCGAGTTGACGAGTCTTTTGATTAATAATATGGAAAACATCTGCAACAGCTTTGCCGATCGCCTCTGCCTGAGACCAGCCAGTCAAATGCTCAGCGATAAGATTCAAACGCGTTATTTTTCCATCGTCATCGGTAGTCAGGACACCATCACCAATCGACCTGAGTGTGACTGAAAGATTTTCTTCGCCTGCGGCGTGTTCTTTTACACGTTTCGCCAAGGCTAAATTGAGTTGACTGATTTCATCTTGCGCTATTTGTTTGCTTAAGGTGAGCTTGGCAACAAAGAATGCGGCAATAGATAAGAGGAGATAAATCAGGGCTATCAATCCTCTGCCCATAGGTTGGTTGTAAAATGCATTTTGAAAAAGTAATGCATTCGGAATAAATGACACTATTTTCCAGCGATAGTCATTCTCTTTTATTATTCTGTTACCGAAATTATTTTCAATTTCGGAATTACTAAACAAACGCCAGTCTTGCTGCAAGGGATAAACCGTCAAATAAATAAATAGACCTTCATTCTTTAAGAGTGCACCTCGTTCTTCTGTTGCAATGTTGCGCCAAGCTTCGGGAAATCGATTTCCAAAAGTCAGTGCATTATTTTTTAACATGAAGCCCCATTCATCATTACTTTTAGCGCCTTTTAGCCAGTAACCGTCGTAGGTGAGCAACATGCCACTTTGCGGATTGCTGTCGTGTACCGCTGTCTGAAAGTTTTGTAATAATTCTTTTCCCAAATAGTTGAGTATTATGATTCCGCGCTTATTTCCGCTGCTATCAAATACCGGAGTCGCATAGCGAATCATCGGCTTATAGGGAATTTCCAGTTCTTTATCTTCGAGATTTAAATCTAACGGCGAGACAAATATATTATTGCGATCCAGCTTGATGGTATCGGTGAAATAATAGCGACTAGCTTTATTTTGAAGATCTGCGTTGGCAACAATGCTCGGCTTGCCAGCATTAAAATCAATACGAATATTTTCTTGGCCGGTGAGATCAATATAACGAATTTGATCATAACGCTGAGTTTCGCGAGCAAATACCAGAAACAATTCTTCCAAGTCAGCTCGCAGCAAAGCGTCATTAGTATCAAGGTAATTTTGCAAAATGGGGAGATTGGAAATGACATGTAAATCAGTGTTAATCACTTTTAAATCTTGAACCAACTGCGCCTTACCGACTTCTATCCGGCCTTGCTCTTCCACTTCCTTATTGGCAACACGCAACTGCTGGTCTATTTTTATGCAAGCAAAAATTAAGATAGTTAATCCAATAACCATCAATGCATAAATCAGCACAAATCGCTTTAATAGCTTTCCGACGGGAACGCTGATTGGAATCGGCTCCATACACAGCCTCCCAGACTGCATAATTTTCAAATAAATCTTGGAATATTCAAGCCAGGCTTCAGCCGAATTAGCCAGTTTCAGTCTAGCAGGTTAATAGACGATATTTCTTAACGAAGGAAAATTAATACAGAAAGTTAGCGAAGAACTAGAGCCCGGACTTTGGTTAATCTTGCTGCGCGCTTAGTTTGTGATTTGGCTCTTTCAGTAATTGGCGCCTATTTCATTTTTCGCTGTGTCATATCTGCATAAATTTAACGTATGGGATATTTGTAATCATTTTTGTTCAAAAAATAAATTCGCATTCATGCGCGGACACCTCAACAATGGGAGGCGTTAAACTTTCTAAATGAACTGCAGATTTCTGATGTGATATAAGAGCGACAAAGCCCTGGTTTATCAGGGCTTTTTTGGAGAAATTTTTTCTGCCTAGTTACGAATAATGATATTTCCACCCGCGTCAACGGGACTAGGCTTGGTGTAATTGTAAAAGAGGGGAGGATAGTTTCCATTAATGCGATAGATGTTAAATACATTGTTAGAGAATATCAGTGGAGTCCCTGTATTAAATGTATAGAATTGGGTATGAAAACCGGAGAAAGAATTTGAATCTGCTTTCGTAGTCTTGCTCCCGGACTGCAGTACAGCAATATTTTGTAAGGAAGACATGGGACTATTGACTGGGAAAGCAAATTTATTTTTACGAATTGTTATCTGTGAACCATTCGTAAAATAGAGATAGGCAGCAACACCGTTTTTGGCTGTAATGTTGGTCAATATATTACTGCTAACATCCACACTACCTTTGCCAGATCCTACTCTAATTCCGATTGTTCCCCACACAAGATTTGCGTCATCAGGTGTCGGATCAGCACTATTGCCAACTGATTTTGCGATGCTGTTGTTGGTGATAGTGATTAGGTCATTATTATTGCTAGCTCCATTTATTTCCATTATGGCAACCGGAGCCAACGGCCATCGGTTAACGCTGGAAAAATTGGTAACCGTATTATTCGTCACACTATTCTTTTGCGGTGCGAAAGACAGAATTGCCGTTAGTTTAGTTTTATCAAAAGTGATTTTATTAACAAGGGCATAGTTGGGGCTGGTGATATATGTTCCTGTATCAAAACCTCTTATTATTCCATTTTGCAATTTAAAGTTTGAGGCATCATTTGCGTAAACCCCGACAGCTACCCGGTTTGGTACTAGGAATGTGCCTGTCAGAGTGTGATTATTCAGGTCCAATATTACGTTAGGGGCTGCAACTACAATAGCAGCAGTGAAGTTAATATTAGGAAAAGCGGTCCAGTTGTTAGCGGGATCGAAAATTGTGTATTGACCCAGTATATTGGTGTCGAGAGTTGCGTTGTAAGTCAAATTTTGGCCTAAACAATAAGTTTGATGGCCGGAATTAATTACATAGGGCAAGCTATTAATTATCACATTACAATTTACTTTTGCATTGGCGTGTGAAGCTAAAAACGCAAATGCTAGGGATAAAATGCCGCTCATAATTTTAACATGGGGCTTCATGGTAGGTTCCTGTCCGAGTTTCATAGAATAAAGATTGGTTGCGTTGCGCGCGCTATCCTAATCGCCCGCCCTAAACTTGTAAACGTTTTACAAAAGAATAAAATACAATCAAAATTTAGTGCTCCAATCTGGATGGGTTTCACAATTCGTATGTGAATTAGTTACTGGATTGACTGGATTGATTGTGTACTTCAATTCGGAATTTATTGAACTCAAGATAACGAAGAAGGATGATTGATGGTTTTGTTTAGTTGTGAGCGACGCTAACTGGACTCCTGAAGTGTTTCTGTTTCTAATTATGTTTTTGGAGGCGCTGACACCTCAATTCTGTGAAATGTCAGCGAATCTGAGATTACTTATTTCGTCCTGCCTTATTTGACTCAATCACGCGAAACTCACCACTCAAATGCATCATGCTCATGATGTACAACATGCCATCGAAATAGCGTTGTTCTCCAACCGGCATTGGTGTATCCCAAAGTTCCTGTAAGAAAGCCGTTGAAACTTCACCCGGTGTTGCCGCCAAACTGCCGACCGCGGTAGCCGCGACCATTCCGACTGAGTGACGATTTGACATAGGTTTTCCGTCGAGTGAATATTTATCTGCGAAGCTACTTATGCCTTGTTTGAACAGGAAATTCTGAACGCGATCGGCAAGTGCTATCTGACGTGGATCTTTGGCGAACCAACTGTAATCCATCGCCATATTGCTCACTGTACGCCAGCTGTCGTAGGCAAATATGCTGGGTTTACCATCCCAACCCATTGCGGGCGTGCCGTCATAATCGGTACGGTCGGGAGAAAGGCCGGTGACGGGATGCGCGGCTTGGTGGAACAGGTTGCGACTGGCTTCGGCTGCTCTGGCCCAAAATGCCTGTTCTTCTTTGGGGCCCCAACGCGCCCAAAGTTCATAAAAGGCGGGTAGGTGATAAGACGGATCGGTACCTGGAAGGTTAGTCTCGGGCACAAAGCGAATCATCGCGTGTTCTTCATCTACCATCGGGCCGACGCTGACTTCACGTGGCTTGTTGCTAAATTTAAAGGGTGGCCAGGGCTTACCTTCTTTTACAGCCTTGGCTTGCTCCGCGCGGTTGTTGGGACTCGGCCATAGCGAGCTTGGTGGTGCGATGATTGGGTCGTTAGCGTGGACTCGAAAAGGTGTTGTCCCGGTCAGTACACCGTGGTGACGCATTCCCTTCAGTATGATGTCAGCCTCTTTTTGATAATTATAAATTCCCTTTCCGTTACCCCAGCGATGGGCGGCAAAATACAAAGCCATTACATAAAATTCTTCGCCATCAGGTGCCGCACTGGTTGAGCGTGGTGTGCCGTCGGTATTCATCGACCAAGCAAAATAACCGTGCGACGGATTTTTAGGGTCGGTGTTGAGCATGTAGGTTTTAGACCAGTTCCAGAGCGCATCGAATTCACGTTTTTTATCCAGCTGCACGGCGATCATCATGCCGTAACTCATACCTTCACTGCGCGCATCGTTATTGGCCCAGTCGGTCATATAGGCGAGGGTGCCATTTTCGTTAGCGCCAGTCTCAAAATAAACTCGCTCTTCTTGTCCGTCACCATGAAAAAATTGTTGGAAGGCGCGTTCAATCCGTTCATGCGTTTCTGCAGGCGTTTTATTTAATCGCTCAACAAATAGATTGGCGTAGTGGCCTGTTTTGTAAGCGCCTGCGCCATCGTCAAGGTTCGGTACTGGTGTTTTCGCCATAACACTTGCAGCGAGTGTTAAAATTGTTGCAACACCAAAGATTTGAAATTTCAACATAATATTTTCTCTTTTAATCTAATTCTATTGAGATGATTGCGTGGCGATACCAATATGCTTCTGAAATTTTTTATCAATTGTGACTATAAATGTCTTCTTTCTTCGGTATAAACCCGCCAGCGGTACGGCGCCTCACCAGTCCTAAAACGTGCAGCAGAAATTAATACATCAATAGACAAAGACCATGTTGACGAGCAACTATATAACGGGCGATGTACTCATAAAAGCTTCAACTGAGGTACCTATTTCTAGTCTAATCCATTCCAAAGATTCATAGGAACGCTTTTGTGTGGAAAGTATCCGGGTATCATTTTCTTCGCCTTTGATAAAACCAAAATATTGATAGAATTCTTGAATGGGGAAGTTTTTTTCTGTCTCCATTAGTATAGCTTTAATGATGTTGGTCTTTAGGAAATTATGAATCAAAAACTGCATGATAGATTTTTCTACACAGTAACCCATAGCTCTACAGCTTAAGATGAATTTTTCTATGCAGCAATAATCTGGATTGTACTTTATAAAAACTACGCCTATCAATCCCATATCTCCAAAGCTATCAGTTAAATTAAATACTAATATTTTCCAATCACTCTTAGTTACCAGCTCACGTAGCTCTGCTAAAGTAAAAGTTTTCCTTGAACTGTTGAATTGATTCGTTCGCTGCGCAAGTTCGTATATTCGCAAAATATCTACTTCTGAAGCAAAATTCACTTTCAGAACGATATTCAGTGGCTTCAATAACTTCTTCAAATCTGGAGTTTGAACTACTGTTGAATTTTCGGATTTCAGATAATCTTTTCTTTTTAAATTACCTCGATAAACTTTGGTTCTGTTTTTTCTGCTAGATCCCGTAGATTCAGAATATTGGAGAAGAATTTTTAGTAATTCCCATGATGATTCAAGTTTTGAATCCAATACTCTAACAGTAGGTAGATGCGATTTTATAAGCCCCATTTCCTCTTCTGAGTCATCTAATACCATGGTCTGGTCAAGGCTAATATTCAGCTCTTCTACGGCTTGTATTATGTTAGTAACTTTAGTATTCCAATTTATTTTTAATAAACTAAAATGGTCATAATCGATACTAATTTCTGACCAAGGAATATTCTTCTCATAGTTTTTGCTCAGGGCAATTAAGAGAATACCAGCCGAGTACAAGTCTGATATGATCTTTTGTCGAACTGGAATGTGATCTACTTTTCCTTCTGCAATATTTCCCAGCCAAAGCGTGTTATCAAAATCAACAAACAAAACTTTAACAGACGATATTTCTTTTATAGATTTTAATAAATCTATATATTGTTCAGCAATGTAAAAGCAAAATTGATTATAGTGAAATATAGATCCATTCAATATATTCTCTGAAAGTAAATTGAAGTACAACTTCCCCTTTTCTATTTGTGAACAAATTTTTCTTTCATCAACTAAAAATATAGAATTGTTGGATCTCGCAAAAATATCTAATCTATTATTTATCTTTCCAATGTACTTTTGGATAGCTCCAACATTTCCTGGTGAGCTTGCATTCCAAGGAAAATAATCTAAATATATATTAGGTACCAGCCACGGCAATCCTGCCGAATTATGCAGGAATATTAGAGCTCTTGTTTCTTCACGAATTGAGTTAACATAGTACTCAACAAATTCCAATATCATGTCAATTAATGTGCAAGCTTCTTCTTCTTCAATATCTGAAGCCCAAAGTCGTTTCATTAAAAGCCTAAAGCTAGGAATCCCCCAATACGTAAACGGACTTATAGCAACGACATTAATTTTAGTCTGATTATTCAGTTGAACTTTAGTTGATGGATCAAATTTTGATTGTTCATAATATGCACCGATATAATTTTCATTGCTGGTGATTCCTATTCCTGCTTCCAGTGCGTATATAGCAACAATGGAATTGACCTGTGCCATAATGCAATCGCCATAGGTTGTAATTGATATTTCATCCGAAGTCTTTTCTATTTTTAGAAGTTCGTGTATCGAGGTGATTCGTTCGCTTTGTCCAAAATATTTAATATATATTTCAATATCTCTATCGATAATGGTGTCAAAGTAGAATTTTCGAAATTCATTTGAAACGTGAGGTGAGAAAGGTCTGAATAATCGTTCGCCAGAATATATCTTTTTATATTGAGGATTTTCGTTATCGATGAATTCAAACACTAGTTTTACAAGTGGCAATATCCATTCGGTTTTAACTTTTGCTTCTTGCATATTATCACAAAAGAAAAGATTTCCAGTTTTAATGAGTTCTGGCGAAAATTGATTTTGAAACAATTCGTCAACGATCTGGGAAAAGTCTGCATTATTAAAAATCGACATTTCAGTCAAGCTCTTACACCTTAATCTCTTTCGCTGTTCTCGCTGCTTCATAAATTGCCATTAAAATTTTCATATCTTTCAAACCTTCAACTCCTGAAATGTGATCAGGCATAGGTTGATGGTTTTGGAAGAGGGGGCCCATGCCTTCCATTTGCATAAACTGGTGGTGCATATGTGGGATATCCATTGCTTCGCTTGCACCGAGGAATTTTCCGGAGAGTGGGCCGTAAGCAAATGCGGGTTCGATTTTATAGGATTTTTCCGGAGTGCCGACATAAAGTTCATCGATATAATTTCTATAGCCGCAAAATCCCGTCATATAAGCTCCGCTCGGGAAATTCATTTGCCAGGATATTCCTTCTTCTACTTCTTTAAATTTTACAGGGTCAGTGACGGGAGCAAATTCTGCTTTGATTGAAATGGGTTCTTCATTGGTTGCGTAGCGCGCCGCTTGAACGCAATAAATACCGAGATCCATCAAGCTACCGCCGCCCGATAATGCTTTTTTCAATCGCCATTGATCAGGGTTACCAATTTTAAAACCAAAATTTGCATTCACAAATTGAACAGGCCCATAAGTTTTTTCGCGGCCCCATTGTATTACCTTTTTATGATGCGGATTGAAATGCAATCTGTAACCTATCGCCAATTTTACGCCTGCGTCGTCACAAGCTTTAATCATTTGCTCGGCTTCTTTTACCGACACCGCCATAGGTTTTTCACAAATAACATGCTTGCCCGCTTTTGCAGCGCGAATGGTAAATTCAGCATGCATTGAATTAGGTAAACAAATGTAAACAGCATCAATATCTTTTGATTCGATGATCTTGTCGAAATTATCGTAATTAAAAATATTTTCATCTTTTATGTGCCATTTTTCTTTCCATGAAGGAATTTTTGCAGGTGTGCCAGTCACTATGCCAGTGATATTCCAGAAATCTGATTTTTGCAAACCTACAGCAATTTGGTTAGTTGCATAATTGCCCAAACCTACCATCGCCAATCCCAATTTTTTTCCACCACGACTGGCAACTTCTGCACTGGCCCAAGTTGAAAATGGTGTAGCAATCGCTGCTGCGCCCAAGGCTTTAATAAAATTTCGGCGATTGTTATTCATGTGACTTTCTCCGCGATGGTTAGAGTTTATTGTCAGGACTTTGCTATGACGACTTTGCTACAAGGGCTTTACTATCACGACTTTACTATTGTTGGTTAAATTCTGTCAGAATGATTTACAGCAATTATTTATGGGCTAGCATTGGCAAACACTAATTTTTATTCAATTCTCGGGGTTCACTCAACTTTACACTAAAGCAGGTATTGAGTGACCTGCGTTTGACTTTACACTGAGGCAAGTTTTGACACAAATATAAAAGGTGAAAAGAATTGTTTACTCCACAACTGTTCCATAGCAACTCCAATAGCAAAAAAGTACCTGACCGGATTTTCAAAGAATGCAGGCGAGTCATAGCTTCCCTTATTGGCTTATCAGGCTGTTTGTTTTGCTTCAGTCTTCAAGCAACTCCCGCAAGCGATTCCCGCCTTCCCGATGGAAGTGAATTTATTTTTTGGGAGCAACCCCTAAGCTTTTCCAAAACTTATTATGTGGATGGAAGTTCCCCTAAAAGTAGTGATCGTGGCCCTGGCACACTTAAACGTCCTTTTCGCACTATCAGCAAAGCCGCAGCAGTGTTAAAGCCGGGTGAGCGTGTAGTGATTGCATCGGGTATTTATCGCGAACGTGTAAGCCCCGCGCGTGGTGGCACTGGTCCTGACAAAATGATCAGTTACGAAGCCGCACCTGGCGCAAAAGTATTTATTCGCGCATCAGAAGTATTAAAAGACGGTTGGGAAACCAGTCCAATCCCGATGAATCCTTTTGCGCCGCCGAGTGAAAACACTCAGGACAATGTTTTTCTTTGGAAACATAAGCTCAGCAGCGATTTATTTTCCGATAATTACAATCCATTTGCGCTACCTAATCTTCCTGCGGATTGGTCATGGCTGGATACTACCAACGTTGATATGGGAACTTACGTCCGTCGTCGTGGATTAGTCTTTGTCGATGGCAAACCTTTGGAGCCTGTCGAACAATATCGCGAGTTGGTTAATCCTCCAGTGCAACGTCAGCGCAGCGGTTTACCTTCGCGCTCGCGCCTCGGCCCTATCATGCAAGAAATTGGTGGCTCACCTGATCGAAAATTTTCAGTCGATTACAACGGAAACCTCATCAATATTCGTTTGCCTGCCAACATATTGGATCAATCGACTGTTGAAATTACTGCTCGCGAACAAGCTTTTGCGCCACTAGAATCCGGTCTGGGTTATATACGCGTTAAGGGCATTATCTTTCAACATGCGGGCAATGGTTTTCCACCACCGCAATTGGGTTTGGTTTCTACCAGTGGCGGACATCATTGGATTATCGAAGGCAATACTATCGAGTGGGCCAACGGTGTAGGTTTGGATATCGGTGGACAATATTGGGGTGGTCAGCGAGTCCCTATGGCAGGTCAATCACAAATTGTTCGCGGCAATATTATTCGCTACACGGGCGTTGAAGGTATCGGCGGCATGGGCACACAAAATACGTTGGTGGAAGATAATCTGATCGAATGGGTGGGCTGGCAAAATGCAGAACGCGCATGGGAAGCAGCAGGTGCAAAATTTCATTTCGCAACCAATATGTTATTTCGTCGCAATGTTGTTCGTCACATACGCCATGCCAATGGGTTATGGCTCGATGTGCGCAACACCAATAACCGCATCACCGGTAATCTATTTGCTGATATAGAAACTGTCAGCGCTGCAATTCACATGGAAATGAGCGTCGCGCAAAATCAAATCGATAACAATATTATTTGGGATATTCGCAACGCCGAACCCGGCACACCGGGCCAACGCGGCGCCGGTGGTTCAGGAATTTTCCTGCACGCATCGGACCGACAAATTATTGCGCAAAATTTAATTGGCCGTTGCGACAATGTTGGTGTTTTCCCTGTGTTTCGCGCAGATCGCGAAGGCAGTGGTATTGGCAGCGAACACAAAATTTATAACAATATTTTCACGCACTGCGACAAAGGCGGAATCGTTTTTATTCACGAAAAAAATGAAGCTGATGGTAATGTCTATGCGGCCATGCCTAAAAACTTTCAAGGCCTTTTCACAACTGACAAACCGCAATGGCTGGATATGAAATCCTGGCAAGCAAAAGGTTGGGACAAACAAGGCAGCCTTACCGATCTAGATATCAATTTAGATCCCGACAAATTGCAATTGACTATCAGTGGACAAGCATCGCTGAAGAAAGTCGCTACCGTTAACAAGATCGAAAACGATTTACTCGGCGCAACCACAGAAACCACTCGCTTACCTGGCCCGCTAAATAATTTCGAAAATGGTCAGGTGATCAATGTTGATCCACGTAAAGCTAAACCAGTTGAATAATTCTCGATGCTTTCATCGATGTTGAATTTTATTGCAAGCTCATTATTTCCAGAATCAGGCAAAATTTTATATGAAAAAATTAATCTGTACCTTAATCACTTTATTCAGTATGTTTACCATCACATCCATTTTTGCAGCCGAGGAGTCTCCCGTGTTTGAGCTACGTATTTACACCACCCATCCAGGTAAAATGCCAGATCTACTCGCACGCTTTAAAAATCACACCACCAAGATTTTTGAAAACCACGGAATGGAAAATGTCGGTTACTGGTCACCAGTCGAAGCAAAAGATGAAAATAAACTCTATTACATTCTCAAACACAAAAGTCGCGCGGCAGCAGATGCCTCCTGGGCAGCTTTTCGCGAAGATCCAGAATGGATAAAAGTTCGCACAGAAAGTGAAGCAAGTGGTCCCATCGTGGCGGGTGTTGAATCGATATTTATGACGTCGACTGAATTTTCAGCGATTAAATAATTTAAGTTGCCCCGCATCCGTAGCCCGTATGGAGCGAAGCGGAATGCGGGGTTTAAGATTTAAAACAACTTATGAATTACGAAATCCATTTCAAATCACATTTCTCCAGCTTTGGATCAATACCAGTTCTGTCAAAAACACATTCAAATTCCGCAGCACAAAGGTCACCGCAAAAATAGCCATAAGTCACGTAATATTTCTTCTTGTCATATCGCAGATTCGATAGGTAAACACTTCCATTAGTAGTGCAAACATTTGGGTTCTGGTTAGTGAGCGCTAGCCTACTAATAAGTTGAAGTGATGGTTTATTTCCAAGAATGCTTAGACAGTATTCTCTATTTTCAAATCCCTTTTGAGAAAGAATTTGAAAAGCCATTGATTCCAGAATCTCTCTCTCGTTTGATGCATATTTGTTGGATGTACAACTTAGTTGCAAACATACGAAAATTACTAAAATGCAACCTCTAAACATATTGATACCTATTAATGTTTCCAATACCTTTTCAAAAGTCCCGCATTTCGTTTCACTTCATTCGGGCTACTTGACTGAATCAATACGAGATTTCGCAAGTTCTTCAAGATACTCTAAACATTTTCATTGTTTCTCGCCTGACACAACTGCCCGATATCTTCTATTTTTTGCTTGTCCTATACCTTATCTTTAATCCAATTTTCCAAACGCAATCCTTTCACCTTTTTAAATTCGCGTTGGTTATTGGTGACTAGAACCAACCCCAGACTGCGAGCGTGACCTGCAATCATCATGTCGTATGAGCCAATGGTTTTTCCGGCTAATTCCAACTCTGCTTTTATTTGTCCGAATTGTCGGGCTTCATGTTCACCAAAGTGAAAAATTTCAAGTCGAGCGGCGAAGCCTTGTAGCTGATCCAAATTTCTTTCTACTGATGCAGATTTTTCGGCACCACAAATTAACTCGCCCCAAGTTACCGAAGAAATACACATCTGACCTATGTGTGCATTAAAAAGTCTTTTCAGGTGCGCAGGTTTTCTGTTGATGGTGTAGATACAAGTGTCCGTATCAAGCATATATTTAATCATTAAATGGCTCTCTGACCTGCGCCTCAGGCTGTGCCCTGTCAGCCATAAAATCTTCAGAGACAGAACCATTCTCAAACCACTCGTCCCAAGCAGTACCTGCCGGGCTGATAATACGCTTATTGCCAACAGCTACCACGTCAACCAGTTTTATGTTTTCTGGTAACGCAACATCTTTTGGCAACCTCACAGCTTGAGAAGTATTACTTTTAAAAACTGTTGTTTGAACCATAGCTTTATTCCCCTACATATACATGATGGATATGAGTATAAAGGGTAACCTGGATATGTAAAGTACATATCCATGAAAATCTTGCAGCTTTCCCCTTACTAAATCACCATCTTGCTTTCCCCCCGACCCCATGCTAAAACCGTCCTGAATTGCTGGCATTGGTCGATGCCATTCGCATCGGCAACGCTCGCGAAACTCAACTTGCTACTCAATTATTGGAAAAGGAATTTTCGTTATGAGTTTGTACAACGCACAATGCGGGGTTAAAGCTTATAGTGTGCTTTGAAAATAATAATACAGCTAAGTTAACTAGTTGAAAAAATAACGTTAAGAATAAACAGAGATTAAAGCATGGCTCGACGTCACGAAACTTTTCAGAAACTTATTTATAGTTTTATTTTCCTTTGTTTTACTTTCATAAACCTTCAGGCGCAAGCGCAGTCACCAGCAGGGCGTGAACGAATTTCTATTGATAATCATTGGAGGTTTGCACTCGGTCATGCAACAGATCCAGCCAAAGATTTTACTCATGGCACTGGTTATTTCTCCTATCTCGCTAAAACCGGTTATGGCGATGGTCCCGCCGCAGTTAACTTTGATGATCGCGCATGGCGCAGTGTGAATATTCCACACGATTGGGCAGTGGAAGTTCCCTATGACAGCAAGGGCAGTAAAAGTCATGGCTATAAAGCAGTGGGGCCTAATTTTCCTGAGACCAGTGTGGGTTGGTATCGCCACCACTTCGTAATTCCACAAAGCGATTTGGGCCGCCGGATCCGCATAGAGTTTGATGGAATTCAGCGCGATTCACGTATTTTCGTCAATGGTTTTTTAGTTGGTGAAGAAATGAATGGCAACCTCAGCCAAAGTTATGATGTATCTGCCTATTTAAATTACGGTGGCAACAATGTCATTGTTGTACGGGCCGATGTTTCACTTGAGGCCGGTTGGTATTACGAGGGAGCGGGTATTTATCGTCACGCATATTTGCTGAAAACCGATCCTGTTCATGTTGATCAAAACGGCACTGCAGTGACAACAGAAGTTGCTAACAACCAAGCCACTGTCAATATCGCCACAACTATTGTTAATCAACAAGAAGACAGCGCCACTGAAAAATTACCTGCGGTCAATATTACCCGCACGCAAGTTATTGTAGATGAAGCGGGAAAAATTGTTGTAAAAGTCACAGAGAAGACACCTGCGCTGAGTGCTAATGAAAGTGTGAATGTTAAAGATTCATTAGTGGTAAAAAATCCTGTGTTGTGGACATTGGAAAAACCTTATCTCTATAAATTAATTACTACATTGACGGATGCCAGCGGAAAATTTTTGGACACTTATGAAACCAGTTTTGGGATTCGTACTATTCACTTTGATGCGAATGAAGGTTTTTTCTTAAATGGCAAACATATAAAATTAAAAGGTAGTAATAATCATGAAGACCATGCTGGCGTAGGTGCGGCGCTACCAGATTCTTTGGTTGAATTTCGTTTGCAAAAATTAAAAGACATGGGCATGAATGCCTATCGTGCATCGCACGCGCCTGCATCGCCTACCTTGCTGGATTTGGCGGATCGTATGGGGATTTTGGTGATTCAGGAAAACCGTTTAATGGGTATTAACGATCTGCATTTAAACGCCGTTGAGCAGATGATTAAACGCGATCGCAATCATCCCAGTATTATTTTATGGTCACTCGGTAACGAGGAGTGGGGTATTGAAGGAAATAGTAAAGGTGCACGCATAGCGACGACCATGCAAAATTTTGCGAGAAAATTAGATCCATCGCGTTTAAATACCGTGGCAATCAGTGGTGGCTGGGGCGGGATCTCATCCACGATTGGCGTCGCGGGCGTTAATTATATAAAGCAGGCGAATACTGATAAGCAACATACAGATTATCCATGGCAAATATTGCTGGGTACCGAAGAAACGACTACACAACAAACACGCGGTATGTATGTTGAAGATAAAGCCAAGGCTTTTTTACCACCGCAAGAAAATGGCTCTTCGGGCGGCAATGCAGAATTTGGTTGGAAATATTATGCAGAGCGACCTTATCTTGCGGGAATTTTTTATTGGACAGGTTTCGATTATCGCGGTGAACCAACGCCCTATGTTTTTCCAGCGGTATTATCGCAGTTTGGAATTTTGGATAACTGTGGTTTTCCTAAAGATGGTTATTACTATTTGAAATCCTGGTGGACAACTGAACCTATATTGCATCTATTTCCGCATTGGAATTGGCCAGGTCGTGAAGGACAAGTTATTGATGTGACTGTGAATAGCAATAGCGAAGAAGTAGAATTATTTTTAAATAATCAATCGCTCGGTAAAAAAACTATGCCAGTGAATGGTCATTTAACTTGGCCAGTTACTTATACACCGGGTGAATTATTAGCGCGCGGTTTTAGCAAAGGCAAACCTACTCAGGAAACTATTGTAGCTACGACTGACAAGCCTGCCGTCGTTAAATTAGTTCCGCACAAAAAATCTATTCAAGCTGATGGAAAAGCCGTCGCAATATTTACCGTAAGTGTTGAAGATGCGAAAGGTCGCGTAGTACCTGTGGCAGATAACAATATTCAATTCGCAATTAAAGGTGCGGGAAAAATTATTGGCGTAGGCAATGGCAATCCTTCATCTCATGAGGCGGATACTCATGTGGAGTCAACCTCAGGTTTTTCACTGAGTGAAAAATGGCAAGCGCCCGAGGCATCTGATACTACTAGCCCGGTTGAGTTTGAAATTCACTTTGATCGCCCGCTAATTACACAAGGCAGCTTTGGTTATTTGATGTTAAATAGTTTGGGCAAATCGCAAACTGCTATCTTGAATGGCAGAACACTCTATGAGGATGCTACGCCAGATAAATCGGCCATAGAGATTGCGATCAACGAAAAATCCTTACGCGCCAAAGGTAACACTTTGCGTATTGTGGCTAAGCCGTTCGATGATTGGAACAGGCGTGAAAGTTTAGCGAAAATCAGTCCAGCAGCGGTGCGTAGCTTAACGCCCGCAACTGCTTATGAACGCCGTGTATTTAATGGTTTAGCTCAAGTCATAGTACAAGCGAGCGATAAGACGGGCATCATTCAACTAATCGCAAGCAGCGAAGGTTTGAAATCTGCAAAAGCAGAAGTCAAAACGGTGAAGGTGCACTAAGGAAATTAAAACAATTTGAGATGCATTTTTGCTTGGGTTGATTTTAAAAATAATGCGTTGAGCTAGTGAGTAGGGCGTGAGAACGAACGGAGAAAATTACCTCCGTTCGCCCTGAGCCAGTCGAAGGGGCTATTCAGGTTCTGCTTCTGACTCAGACAAAGGCAAATCAGTAATCTTCTTGCGCTGATCTTTCTGGCGCCCGATTTTGTGATCGAGCAAATGCACCAGCTTAAGCGTTGCGCCATGAACAGCCTGCTCCAAGGTCGTTGAATGTTCGGTGACGGCAACCGGTTGCTGGCCTTGAAGGCGAGCCTCAAGCATACAGCGCTGCTCGTGCGGCCCACTTCTGCCACGGCTTTCATCACTCAAATGAACCTCTACACGAGTAATGTATTCCGCAAAGCGCTCTAATGCTTGCTCAACAGAAGCGCAGACCCGCGCGGAAAGTTCTTCGGTGCCCTTGATATTGGCGTCAGTATTAAATTGGATTTTCATGAAGTACTCCGTGGCTTAATAGTTTGTGTAACAACCCTAACACAAAAAACACATTAGTCGCCAACATCAAAATACATAAGCTGTAGTCATTTAATTTCCCATTCTTCAAATTTTGGAATCTGTTGCTCATAAGATAACCAAGGCACAGAATCTGTTGTCCAAATTATGGCCTTTGGTATTTTTCCAGGATCTTCATCAAGTGTTGCTACTCGCAAAACAATTTGATCACGCCCATCCACTTTCTTGATAAGTTGAGTTCCGCAATTTCCGCAAAAATATCGATACTTTCCTGGCGATGACTTATAGAACTTTAATAGATGTTCACCACTTATCCATTTGAATTTATGCGAGTCAACAGCAGCAGCTGTATTAAATGCTGCCGAGTGAGATTTTCTGCAGGTGGTGCATGCACAATGCACAATGTCAGAAGCTAATTTTTCAGCTTCATAAACAATCTCTCCACACAAACAACTGCCTTTCATAGTTTTTCCTTTTAATGGTTGATACAAATCACTCTTGTAGCCCGTATGAAGCAAAGCGAAATACGGGGGGCTTTTGATAATATCCTCCGTTCACCCTGAGCCGTCGAAGAGCAAAAGAATCCGGTACTTACTTATAAATTAAAAGCTTCCTTCGACACGCTCAGGACGAACGGTGATATTTAACAAAATCATTCAGAAGTAGAATCAGAATCCTTCTTGAGTTCTGCAAACTTCGCAGCCATGGTGGGATTACCTTTGGTTAGTTTTTTAACCGTTAAATCATCCGCTTTGTTGTTGGCGATACGGAGGTTATTTTCAGAGCCGAGTAGGGCGTCTTTGGTTTTCTGGAGGTGGTCGATGGTTTTATCTATCTCATCAATTGCCGTCTTGAATTTCTTTGATGCCAATTCGTAATTTCGGGCGAAGCCTGTTTTGAAATCATCGAGTTCATTTTCGAAGTTGGTGATATCAATATTCTGTGATTTAACCAATGCGAGTTCTGTTTTGAATTTTAGTGAATTCTGCGCAGCATTTCGCAGCAAAGTAATCATTGGGATAAAGAATTGCGGGCGGATCACATACATCTTTGGGAAACGATGAGATACATCAACAATTCCAGAGTTATAAAGCTCGCTTTCCGGCTCCAATAGAGAAACGAGGACGGCATATTCACAGCTTTTTTCATTTCTGTCCTTATCAAGCTCTTTCAAAAAATCTTCATTCTTTTTCTTGGTGGCTGTTTCATCGCTCTCATTTTTCATTTCAAACATGATCGAGACTATTTCGGTTCCCGCTTCATCGCAATCACGGAAGATATAATCGCCCTTGCTACCTCCTCGTGCGTCATTATCCTTTTCGAAGTATGCTCTGGAAAATGCTGTAGCTCGAATACGATTGAATTCAGTTTCACAATGTTGCTCGAGTGTTTCACCGACCATTTTGGTGGATAAACGAGCCTTCATATCTTTTAACCGCTCGATGGCGTCATCGCGATCTTTAATTTGCGTTTCGTATTTATCTTTAAGCGATTTTTCGGACAGTCGCATTTCAAGCTCTGATTGCTTAAGACTGTTTTTCAGTTCGTCACGCTCCTTCTCGACTTTACTCAGTGCTTCAGCAATGGCGAGCTTCTGCGCAGTTTCGTTAGCAACAAGTTTTGCCTCGGCTAAGGTCGAGGCCGCTTTGTTTTCTTGCCTAACTTTATCCAGTTCGTTGGCAAGCACATCACGTTCTTTCTCAACTGAACTTAGCGCTTCTTTCACCGCCAGTTTTCGTGCTACCTCCTCAGCCTCTAATTTTGCTTCCAATTTCTTAATCTCAGCTTCCCGAGCCGCTGCGACTTCATGCATTTCGTTTCTGATATTGCTCTTTACAAGCTCAACTTCCTTCAGCTTGTCTTTCTCAGCCAATTCCAGCCGTTCATGCAACTGGTGCTCAAAGTCCTTGTCGCGAACTTGTTTCAAAATATCTGCGTATCCCGCCTCATCAATTTTGAAGGCTTTAGCGCAATGCGGGCATATGATTTCATGCATGTTTAATTATTCCTGCGTTATAAATACTGGATAGTCGTATAGCAATAATTGGCTTCAGAGTAAAGGTACGAGCGACGCGTTTCGGCCAAGAGTGAATGTTGACTAAACCTCACTCCGGCCAAGCTGACTCTAGTTTCTCGAAAATCCACTCACCCAAGGTTCGAAAAAGCGGCCATAGGATATCTCCAAAGTAAATTTCGCCTTTGGCTTTACATTACTGCTTCGAGGAATATATTGTACAAATTGTTTAGGGATATAAAGCGATTCCACGGCTAGCTTATCGACAATGATTTCTGTTGGGTGCTTTACGTTTTTGTCGCAGCGATAATAACTTGCACGTAGTTCGGCAGGGACAATAAATAGTTGACTATTAGTTGTTGTTGGGTGTTTGTGCAGTGCTGTTTCCAATAGCTTCCGATCAGCAGCGGCATCTATAATAAATAAACGCGTGCTCTCTGTTTTGGCCTCTACTAAAATTTCGGTAGCACCTTTTCGTTTTTCAGCTAACTCTTTCTCTGAAAATTTTTTATTTGGTTCGTGCTTTAAGTCGGTGATCAATGCGTGATACTGCTCCATTTGCGCCACATATTCTGTATAACTCGACCCATTGAATTCTAACAAAACCCAAGCGCTGTGTTTTTGTCGCAGGCGTGTCTTTTCGGAGCAATTTGGAAACTGAAAGCTGCGAAAATGTATATCATTTAATTGCAACTCGCGATTGTAACGCCAGCCCCATTGATTCATGTCGATATTAATTGGCTCAGTGCGTGGTGTTGTCCAATCCAAACTTACTCGTGAGCTTGAATCTTCTTCGCTAAAACCGTAATTGTGCGGCAACTCCAGTTCACGTTCACTTAACTGTAATTGCACTCTTACTTCTGAGCGATTCAGATATGCCTTACCAAGGACAAATGCATTCACTAGTAGCACTAAGCCTACTGCTAACCAAAGTAATTTTTTAGCTCCTATATTTGTGCGTATGTTCATATCACACCTCCTTGCTGAGGAGTTTTCGGTAACGAAATTTGTTGTGCTTTTCGTAACCGGTTAAATACCATCAGCGCTAAAATCGCGGTGAGTCCAATCACAAAAAAGAAGAGATATTTAGGAAGCCAATCCCACCACCAATCAAAAAATTTGGTATATAAGAAAAGTGCAAAAAATACATTACCCGCGAGCATTAAATTCACTGTGCGTGTGCGCAAACCATAAAGCACCAGCAAGGCACTGGTTACAAAACCTGCCACTTGGTAAAAACCTTCAGTCACATCGCTCGACCAAGGTAGATAACTACTGCTTGCCCAATTCGCTAAAACGAGCAACGCGATAAAAAATGTGATCACTGATAACATTTGATAAATCGCCGTAAATCCATGAAAACGTGATTGATTTATCCATAAGGGTAGGGTGAAGAAAATCAGCGATGGTAAGAAAAAATGTTCGGGGTTTTCACCTACATAAATCCAGTAGCTTCCCATCCAGGTACCAAATTTGGCACCAATAAAAATAAAACTACAGATTAATGCAGCCGCTAACAATAAACGTACTTGTAACAAATAAGCGAGTATAAATCCGTAAAGTGCAAATACGGCGAAGGAATTGGGTGATGGTGTGATATTAAAAATGCTGCCGAGCATAATGATGTTCAGCACCCAACTTGCAAACGAGACCATCCCCGCCAACTTCGCGTAATGGCCTGAACTATCCAATCGCTGTACCCAGGATGCTACCCCTAAACTTACCAACGGGGCGGCAATTAAAATGATTACTTGGGTTGTCGTCGCAAAGTATCCCCAGTATTGATAAAACAGAAAAAATAAACTCGCTGCCAGCGCACCCGCACCAAGAAAGGATACTATCTGCATCCCCACCGACAAATGCCGCGCACCCTCGCTCAAGTCTACATCCTGCGCCTGTTGCAATTCGCGCAACAAGTTATCGTGATACTGTTGAATCGCTGCCGCTGTATCGTCTTGTAGTTGCAGTAAACCTTGCGCACTCAGTAAAGTTTGCTCTGCCCGAAATGCCCGTATTTGATCAGCGCGAATCTGTGCCTGAATTTTGGTGAGTTGGTTCATAAATATCCCTGACATTAATTATATTTAAATTACAGCAGTTGCCGCTTTATATTATGGGTAGATTACTTAACAAATTTACTGACTTACAAGCTGGTTCAAGATATATCTTGGTCTCCCATCTGCGAGCTTTCATTAGTTTGGTTAGAGATAACACAAAATAATACATTGAATTTTTCCTTCACCCATAATAACCTACTGAGTAAATTAACTCAGCAGGTTATTGATATGCCTTTTGAACGAAGTCAAACCCAAACCCTTCGCCTGCGGTTAGCCGAATCACCAAAATTTATGGTTGTGGTAGCTGGTCCTCGACAGATTGGCAAAAGCACTATGGTACGAAGCGTCTTGGCAACCCTATCTTCAAGCTTTGTAGCTGTTGATCAACCCCCAACCAGCATTGATGACCCGCTGAATGTAGCCTCCCCCATGAACTCCCGTTTTATTCCGGGGGCTGAGCCTACAACTGAATGGTTAGTAGAACAATGGATGACCGCCAGAGCCAAGGCCAAACAATTACCTACTGGTAAGTTCCATGTATTGGCGATTGATGAAATACAAAAAATCCCACGCTGGTCTGAAGTCGTTAAAGGCCTCTGGGATGCAGATAGAGCAAACAACCTAAATATGCATGTAGTGCTGCTGGGATCATCGCCTTGGTTAATGCAAAAGGGCTTAACGGAAAGTCTCGCCGGACGCTTTGAACTCATTCAAATGACTCACTGGTCATACACTGAAATGCAGGAAGCATTCGATTTTACGCTGGATGAATTCATATATTTTGGCGGCTACCCTGGTGCTGCTCAGTTCATCCACGATGAACGTCGCTGGCGGGATTATGTGAGAGGCTCATTAATTCATCCCAATATTGAAAAAGATATTTTGCAGATGACGCGCGTAGACAAACCTGCATTACTCAAACTGATGTTTGAGTTAGGGTGCTCTTACTCCGGTCAAATTATTTCTTACACCAAATTACTTGGTCAGCTTCAAGATGCTGGCAACACGGTGACACTTGCGCATTATCTAGGCCTGCTTTCGCAAGCAGGATTATTAACGGGGCTGGAAAAATACGCAGGACAAAAGCATCGCCAACGTAGCTCTAGTCCAAAGCTTAACGTACTCAATACGGGTTTGATGTCTGCATTGTCCGACTACTCATTTACTGAAGCAAAAGCAGACAGGTCTTACTGGGGACGCTTAGTGGAAAGCACTGTAGGCGCACATTTATGCAACTCAGGTTCTGATGACTGTGCAATTCAGTATTGGCGAGAGGGTTCGGATGAAGTGGATTTTATTATTACCAATAGTCGCAAATTGATTGCACTTGAGGTGAAAGGTAGTACCAAATTTGCAGCACCAAAAGGTTTGTCAGTCTTTCAAGGCAAATACCAGGACGCCAAGCTACTTATGGTTGGGGAAGGCAATACTACGATCGCAGAATTCTTATCACATCCAGCACAATATTGGTTGGAGCTTTAATAAATGAACCAATATTTTGCCCCAAGAAAAGCTGAATTGGTTTTAGACGAACCAAATGGAACTGTTGCAAATGAACCTAGACCTCTCTCGGCACATAGTGAAGCTCATGCTTGGGTGTTGCTGGGTGAACCTGGGGCAGGTAAAACAGAAGCGATAAAAGAAGAAGCAGGGGCTTCAGGTGGTAAATTTTTAAGAATTGCTGAATTTATCGAAACCGATATAGATGATGAGTGGAGAGATAAAACATTATTTTTGGATGGACTGGATGAAGTTAGAGCCAGTGGAAATGCCACAAGTATTTTGCAAAAAATAGTCAATCAACTAAAAAAACTAGGGAAACCAAAATTTAGAATCGCATGTCGTGCTTCAGATTGGAATTCTGTCGATAAAATTGATCTTGAACAAGTTTCTCCAGAACCCATTCGGGTTTTAAAGCTAATCGAGCTTGGTGAGGCAGACATCCTTGAGATTTTAAAAAATAACTTCCCCACAATCGATAGCTCTAAATTTCTCGAGGTTGCAAGGCAGCGTGGAATTTTAGAGCTAATGAAAAACCCACAAACTTTAATACTTTTTACTGATACTTTTGAAGACAACGCATTTCCAAACTCAAAAACAAAAACTTTTGAAGTTGCCTGTGAAAAACAGTTGCAAGATGTAAATAATCGCCACCGCATAGCGAAAAAAAACGATGAAGTTTCAATCGACGAACTGATGAACTGCGCCGGGAATATATTCGCATTGATATTATTATCAGACGCCTTAGGAATTACTACTAATAATAAAAATTCAAATAAGCAATTCTTACAAACCAATAAAATAGAAAATATCAACCAAAGAATTATTGCCAAAATAACAGATAGCCGATTATTCAAACTTGATTCCAATGAATGTTACGTACCCAGCCATAGAACTATTGCCGAGTTCCTTGCAGCCAAGTGGCTAACCAAGAAACTGGATGAAAACAAACTATCCAAAAGACGTCTTTTCAATTTAATGTTAGGCGGCGATGGAGGTGTTGTAGCCAGTTTGCGCGGTCTTTATGCATGGCTGGTTGTATTATGCAATAGCGCACGCGATGAGTTAATACTGAAGGACCCTCTCGGTGTTATATTCTACGCCGACCCCAAGGTGCTGTCAGTTAACGCAAAAATAAAACTGTTTGATGCCTTAAAAATTCAGACCAATAAAAATCCAAATTTTTACTGGCGCTTACAAGATTATTATCCAATGGGAGGACTGGCTGAGCCAGAATTAACACCTTTCTTTTCAGATATTTTGCAATCCAATGATTACAGTGAAGAGCATTTAGTATTGATCTGTTGTGTGCTGGACGCATTGAAGTTTGGAAATTTACTTGTTGACCTTGTCGGTGATGTTTACTCAATAATCAATGATGTTAATTATCCTTCATGGGTAAGAAAACCTGCCTTAAGTACTTGGCTGAAATTGCAGAAAGATAAACAACAAGCAATAACACTGCTGGATAGAATAACTACAAATCAATTAAAAGATGACAATGATGAACTCGCAGGTATTTTATTATCAGAGCTATATCCATCTGTTATTAAGCCTGAATTACTCGTTCATTATTTTCATCAGTCAAAGCGCGATAATTTCACTGGCAGCTATGTGATGTTTTGGTGTTATGACTTGGCTCGGATCGCACCTGCTGAGCATATTCCAACCCTGTTGGATACTCTTGCAAATGCTGATGGATTAAGGGATCTGCATAGTACGTACTATCGAATGTCAACCATGGTTGATAAGTTGCTTGAGCGAGGTATAGATCTACATGGCGACTCGGTCAGTGCAGAGAGACTATTTTCATGGCTAGGAATTGGTTCAGATGAATATGGAAGTGTTTATCGTGAAAATAAAACCTGGAATTTTTTATCGCAATGGTTCTCAGCACGTCCATTTGCCTATCAACAACTGCTTGGCATAGTTTTTGATCTAGCTGAATTAGAAAATGAACCTAGTGAAAGTTATTACAAATTATTTCAGCGACTAAGCCTAATGGTTCCACCTACAGATTGCGGCTTATGGCATTTTCAGCAGTTAAGTAGAAAAACTAGCAGGGAGATAATCACAATTCATCTACAAGAGATAATGAAATCTCTTGATAGCCAGCAAGAAGCGAATGGGCTATCTTTATTGATGCTAGAAGAATGGGCAGATAATGAAACAAAACAAGAATTATTGACCCCATTTCTAATGTGTCCACTTGATGGATGGCAAGGAAAAAGTGCTGAGATGAATAAAAAACATGCAGACAAAATACGAATTGAAAAGCAGACAAGAACCCAACTAGTAATGCCACACCTAGCAAGCTTATCCAATACTAATGCACATGTTGGTCTTCTCAATCAACTTGCATATTTATGGTCTGGCCACTTATATGATGTATCCGGCAATAACACAGAAGAACGATTTATTAATTATTCTGAAAATGGAGCCGAGGTGCTTAATGCCGCAAAAGCTGGCTTTCAAAAATCTATCGAACGAGAAGATCTACCTTCAGTAGAGCAAATTATTTCAACCCATTTAAAAGGTAAAGAATATTTAATTGGATACCCATGTACATTGGGAATGATGTTGCGTTGGAGTATAGACAAAGCTAATGTTCTATCCTTACCTGACTCTAAACTGGAAATAGCCATTGCATTTTTTTTAGTCGGGCTTTCTTCTCCTACAGAAAGTTGGTTTGTCTACCTGGCAAAGAATAAGCCTTCTCTTGTGGCAAAAATATATTTTCAATATTTTACAGCTATGATTAAAGCCAAAAAAAATTCCCCTAGCTTAGCTTATGAGCTGACCAATAATGCAGAATTCCGATCCTTGAATTTTCATATAGCATTCAATATATTGAATTCATTTCCACTGAGAGCAAAAAACGAACAACTAAAAACCCTAAGAAACTTCATATATTGGTTTTATAAAAACCGACCTGACAAATTCTATGATGTCGTTAAGAATAAAATTTCTGTTATTGGAAGCATGGCCGACTCACAGAAAGTATATTGGCTATTTTGTGAAAATTTAAAAGATGGATTTATCAAAGAAGATGATTTCTGGAAATTTATTGGCAGCTCACAATCAAAACTGAGTCATCTGGTTTCATTACTTGAAAATGGCAATTTTTACAAAAAGTTACCCCCTCAATTCCTAGGTAAACTTATTGAAAAAACATCACACCTAGCAAGTATTGAATACAGCAACAAAGGATACGTTTCGGCAACTGAGCAACTAGGTGATAACTTAAGAAGATGGATTAATGAGCTTGCATCCATACCAACTGACGACGCCTACAATGAATTGAATTCACTTATTACAAATCCAAGATTAAAAAAACTACATGCCTTATTGAAAATGAATCTGTATGAGCATGAAATAAAGCGGCGGGAAGAAACATTTAAATTCTCCGATTTCCGTCAAGTGCAACAAGTACTGGCTGGCAAGCAGCCCAACAACATTGCAGATCTGCAGTCCTTGGTTCTGGATGTATTAGATGAATTTGCTAATATAATACGTACAAGTCACGCAAATTTTTATAAGGTTTTTTGGAAAGATATAAGTAGCAATATTTCAAACAATCAAAAAATAGAAAATGATTGTCGTGACGCTTTATTAGCGCTATTACAGGAAAAATTAAAGAATCTAGGAATAGATGATGTTCCTGAAGCACAATATTTTGGCCAGAAGCGAACCGACATTCGACTTGCTTATGGTTCTGAAATTGCTCTACCAATAGAAATTAAGCGCGACAGTCATAAAGACTTATGGACTGCATATAGGACACAACTTATAGATAAATACTCTATCGATCCTAAAGCTCAAGGCTATGGAATATATCTGGTGCTTTGGTTTGGCAGTGGAAATGTTTCTATTAAAAATATGAACGATGGTGGTCGTCGTCCACAGTCAGCCAATGAGTTAGAACAAAGATTAACTGCGTTATTAGACGAACTCCACAAATCAACCATTGCAATTAAAGTATTGGATGTTAGTTTGCCTGTTAAAAATTAGCTACGTACTAAAAGCTAGAATGAAGCTTTTATTTATGCCGTATTCAGTAATTAATTAAACCCTCACTAATCCCCATCCTCTTCCTAAACTGCCCCGGCGTCTCCCCCGTGATTTCTTTAAAGGCGGTATAGAAGTTGGATTGGGAGCTGAAGCCTACGTCTAGTCCTATGGAGAGGACTGAGGCGCGGGGTTGGTTGATGAGTTGGGATTTGGCGTCTTCTATTCGGTATTCTCTGACTAGCCTTGAAAAACCTAAGTCGAAATGGCGGTTGATGAGTTCGGATAATTGGTGGCTGGTGAGATCCAATTGTTCGGCGAGGGAGGACAGGCTTAGGTTTTCGTCTTTGTAGATTTTTTCTTTGGATAACAGATTTTTGAGTTTATCTAACAGTGGTTCGGCCTCGACATTTTTTAAGGTGCTGGCGGCGTAGCGCATGGCAACAATTTCTTGGGCTTTTTCGGTGAGGTCGGGGAAGCGTAGTTGGAGGTAGATCATCGCCAATAGGCTGAAGCCGATTAAATTAGCGTAGGTGATGACAAAAATCTTTTCCTGCAAAATGATCGCGCTTAAGCCGACAATCAGAATCAGTAATGCATTAAATGCAAAACTCACAATAATGCCCATCTCCAGTTGAAAGTGTTTTCGGCTATCGCGCATTTGGTAAAGTTGGCGGCAAATGTAAATTGTGTAACCTGTGCCTAATGCAAAGGTCAGCGGGATGACAATATGCGTTGGAATTAACCAGACAAAAAAGGCTGGAAGAAGAATTAAAAAAGAGCGAAAACTTTCGGTTTCAGGTTGTAAAAAAGCACGGCAGAATAAATAAAAACTGGATGTAGCAAAAAATAAAATTAACGCATAAATGCTACTGGTAAAAACAGTGGAAATGCCTACCAAACTTAAGTAGTGAAAAAATTGCAGAGCTGCCAAGGCCAAGAGCATCAACAGCATGGATAACTTGGCAGATGCTGTCGGTAAAAGTGCATCGGCTTTTTGTAAACCGATAACAATGAGTAACAGGCAACTGACAATCGAAAAGCCCGTGTTGAATATTGTTATGAGATCAATGATGAAATTCATATTAAAAGCAGTCATTTGAATTAATTTTCATCCGTAGGGGCAGGCCACTGTGCCTGCCCAGGGCGCCCACAGGGGGGCGCCCCTACACAAATAGGATGGCTAATTTGATTTTAAATAATCACAGTTCTTCAACTACACGGAAGCCAACATTTTCCTGACTCATCTCAGGCGGATAATAATCGCGCGTAAAACTCGCCATGCGATCTGCATTATCTTTTGCTGAACCACCACGCACTACACGGCGTGAACATTGTTGCATTTGGTAAGCGGTACCGTTGTCGGGATGCAGGCGATAATCAATGGCGTAACAATCTTCAACCCATTCTGCCACATTGCCTGCGGTGTCAAACAAACTAAATGCGTTGGCGGGATAAGAACCTACGGGAGCAGTCTTGCTGCCAAATAATCCTGAAAATTTACTGTTGCAACCGCGACGACAGTTGGCTCTGTCTCTTGCATCTTTTGTTGATTTTCCCCACCAATAATCGCTAGTGGTTTTGGCTCTCGCTGCATATTCCCATTCAGATTCTGTGGGAAGGCGATAGGTTTTTCCGGTGGTTTTTGAAAGCCATTCGGTGTAGGCCTTGGCGTCGTCCCAACTCACATTAATCACTGGTCGTGTGTCGCGACCCCAACGGTTGTCACTGGGTAAGTCGCGATGAGTGCTTCTCGCAAAAAAATCATATTCAGAAAAGGTAATTTCAAACTGACTGATTTTAAAACCTTTCACTTCAACTTTATGCACCGGCATACTGGTTGTATCTTTTGCCGAGCCCATAAAAAATGTACCGCCCGGAATGCTAATCATTAAAGGTTTGGTTCGGGCGACAGCCGCTGCGGCAGGTTTAACATCTGCGACTTCTGTTTTTTCAATTTCTTTTAAAATAAATTGAACATTCAAATCATTTTCGTTAATGCTGACCCAACGCTCTTGAGTTTCGTAATTCGGGTAACTCACTTCCAGCTGATAGTCACCGGGTTTTAATAAAATGCCATCTTGATAAGTGTCGCGAATATTTAAAATGCGTACTTTTGCTTTAACAGGATCGCTTGTTACAGTTAAGGCAAAAAGAGATTGGGCTGAACTTGAGCTTGCGCTGGATACAGAGCCACTGGATTCCTCAGATGAATTTATCTCGCTAGTTGCACTGACCTCATTAATGATGCTGAATTCACTACTGGCATTTTCAGCCAATAATAAACTGACTACAGAAGAGGATTGACTTGAAGACGCACTTGACTCAATTTGAGTTGAAACAGCGGTTACTTCGGGTGTTTTATATTTGGAATAGATTTTCCAGGTAATCATCAAAACTGTTACACCGGCAAGCGCAAATGCCGAATACAAAAGCCAACGGGATCTAGTTCTGGATGCAAGCAAATCATCATGGATTTGCGTTTTTAATTCATTTCGACGTCCGGCATTTTGTGCTTCTGACTCTAGAAAAAACTGTTCAAGATCGGTTGCGGTTTTTAAATAGAAGCCGCCTGTTTTTGTCCAACGTACACGTTGCAGTTTTCGCCAGCGCCAATAAATTGCGCGGCCGATAATGCGCATTAATTGTTTGAATAATGACAACGCGCTACTTTCATCGGTTGGCTTGTATTGGTTGTTGGGGATTCGTTGAAGTATTTCCAATTCTTCAATTGCGGTAACCAGATCCTTGCCTCGTTGAAAACGGTCGGCTGGATCTTTGGCTAACAGTTTATTCAATAAGTTTTGATAAATCGCATAAGTGACGGGCAATTTAGGTAAAGGTGCGCTGATATGTTTAAGCGCAACGGTTACCGCTTCATCACCTTGATAGGGAAGGGTGCCGGTGAGCATTTCAAAAAATACTATGCCTAAACTATAAAGATCGGCTCGCCCATCAATACTAATGCCTTTACTTTGTTCGGGGCTCATATAATGCGGCGTGCCGACAACTGTACCGGCGTGCGTCATACGCGAACTGGTTGCAATACCTTTGGCAACACCAAAATCGGTTAGCACAGCTGTGTCATCGGAACGGAATAAAATATTTTCCGGTTTGATATCGCGGTGAATATATCCCTTCTCATGCGCGTGCTCTAACGCACTGCCAATTTGTTTTAAAATTTGTAGCGCTTCTTCACCGGTAATGCCCTGCATCATTTTTTCATGCGCTGAACCATTCGGCAGATAATCCATTGCAATATAGTTAAGGCCCTGGTGATGACCTATGTCGTAAATGGATACTATGTTGGGGTGAGATAGCTGACCGACAATTGTCGCTTCTGATTGAAAACGTTCACTGAACGCAGGGTCGGTATTTAACAAAGGGTTCATTACTTTGAGCGCAACAATACGCCCGACACTAATTTGAATCGCCAGGTAAACGGTAGCCATGCCACCTTGATTTATTTTTCGTATCACCCGATAACCGGGAATTTGCAATGCCATAACTCAGTAATTAATGTGATGTCAAAGTATAAAATTTACGATACTCAAAATAAGTATCAATATAGTTGCAGCAAATATTCCGGCATCCACCAGCGGCCTGCCGGTAATATGTGGAATCCATTGCTTTGCCGACGACCAAAACGGATGAGGTTTTACTGGCGATTCAATAATTTGTAAGGTGATATTGTCGTGACCGCCATTGGTTAAAGCGGCATGTAAAAGTTGATCGACTGCCGTCAAACTGTTATCGGATAGCGACAATATTTGCGCAATAGTTTGATCGCTGATTTCATCTGTCAGACCATCGCTGCAAAGTAAAATCCATTGATCGGTTTGCCATTGTCCTTGTACAAGATCAACCGATACATCGGCCAATTCCTGCATGCCCAAACACTGGGTAATAATATTTTTTTCGGGATGGGCGTCGGCTTCGTCAGGCGAAATAACACCTTTCTCTACCAACATTTGTACATAGGAATGATCGGTGCTGAGGCGTTCGAGACTACCGCTCTTACCCGTGCCTTTGTAATTAGGAGTCCAAAGATAAGCGCGGCTGTCGCCAACCCAGGCAATTTGAAAATATTTATCGCGTGATTGCACGGCAACCACTGTTGAACCCATGCCGATTGCACCTATACCCTCTGCAGCCGAATGAAGAATAGCTTTGTGAGCATCTTGAATGCTATTAGCGAGTTCCGCTTGAGGATTGGTTTTAATTTTTTGCGCAACAGTGTCGCGCACAATAGCGCTGGCGACTTCGCCTGCTTCATGGCCGCCCATTCCGTCTGCAACTAACCAGAGACCTACCTCGGGCAAGCAAAGGTAGGTATCTTCGTTGTTGTCACGCGATAAACCCGGGTGGGTCGTCGCGCTGTATTCCAGTGGTGAAACAATCATAAGTCTCTGTGCAGCCTTGTTATTTTTAGTCCCAGCCCAGGTAATCGAATAGTTGGCAATCCTAGTGCAGTTTAGAAGACAACACCAATAGTCTGCAGATTAAATTGCGATTTCTACGGCATTTATAATGAACAAAGTTCGAAACCGGCTGATTTTGCTTGCTCTGCCAATTCATTATGTGTCACCACTGCGCGGCTGGCTTTATCTTCGACTAGATAAGTTTTGGTGACTCGCTGTAAGTCGTCCAGAGTGACCCCCAGAATTTTCTGACGTGATGCTTCACGTTTTTCGCGCGTTCGTCCAAATAATTCCGCATGAAAGGTACTTTTGGCTTCTCCAGCGGGTGATCCCGGTTTGTCCAAACTGCCAATTACACCCAAAATCGCTTCCTCCAGGGATTGCTCCGAATGGGATTCGCCAAGCAGCCATTCGATAGAGCGGTCAAAATCTGCAAAAGTTTCACTAAAGCGAGGGTCGCGATAGGAATAAAAGCGAAAGGCTCCGGTTTGATGATCCTGACCTGCGCCACCACCGTAGGCACCACCTTGTTCGCGAATGACACGATGCAGATAACCGTTACGTAAAAATCCACCCAATACAGTGAGCGCTGCTGCATCAGCATGATCTGTGGCAACTGTGGGATAGGCTTTTGCACAAAAATTTACCTGGGTATTGGTTATCCAGGCTTGATGAATTTTTTCTTGCACCGGCTTAAAGGAAAGAGGCACAAAGTTGTTGTGCGCAGATTGGGCGGTCCAACAATTTTGCACGGCTTGATAATAGTCATCCAATTTATCTTTATCGCCAATCAATAAAAATTGTTTCGGTGCCTGAAGCATTTTTTGATGAATGTTCGACAGAACTTTTACAAATTGAGTCAAAGTTTTTTTATCTTCAAAAGAGTTGTCCAGTTTTTTTAATAAAGATATGGATTCCAATCCACTTAGCTTTTGCGAAATTTTTCCAACCGGGCTCATGCCTGCGCAAGCCGCCATCATTGCCAAGCTATGGCCATGGCCGGTAATGCTTTGCTCACGACGTGCGCGTTGTTGCGTCATTAATTCCTGAATGCGATCCAATTCATCGAAGCGAACTTTTTCCATAGTATCGAACATTAGTTGGTTCATGGCTTGATGCTGACGACCTAAAGCTTTTGTCGATAGACTTAAATAGGCATCGCAAGTTTGAACATCATCGCCTAGTGGGCGAATAGTTGAAAAGGCATTGAGTGAACCGACTACGCTGGCTTGCAGCTGTTGTGTTTGTAAATAATCTTTATCGCCAATTCCCAGTTCGGTTAGATTTTGACAATAGTGCGGCAAGTAGACCAATTCTTCTTCGGTTAACTCAGGTAGTTTCATGACTAATTGTTGATAGACTAAACCATTAGTACCCGCTGAATACCGGCGCAGTGGATATTGATTGACTTGTTCATGACTGCCGGGTGTGTAATGCAATGCGGCTGGCACATCGGCGAGTGTCACTTTTGGCAGAATGGAATCATCATCAACAAATTGCTGACGAGCTTGTAAATCTTTTGTGCGCTGAACTATGTGTAATTTTTCTGTTTCGGTTAACTTTTCTTTTAATTCACTCAAGCGTTTTTGCTCGGACGCTTTTTGTTCTTTTGCAAATTCCAAATCAGGTCTGAAAGTTAAAGTGACACGGTGTTTGTTATTCAGTAACCATTTATTAATTAATCTTTCAACGAAATCCGGTGCCGATACTTTTTGACGCAAGCTGGCTAAGGCAGTATCCAAATCCATCAGGGCAACAGCGTCACCTCTGTGAGTCGCGGCAGTTAAAGCCTGTAAAATAAGCTGTAAACCATAGGGGTAACCATCGCCACCGATTTCACGTTGCGATAATTCCAATTGATGTAAAGAGGCTTCAATTTCTTCTTGTTTTATGCCGTCGGTAATAACCGATTGCAATGTATGCAGAATAAATGCTTCAACGGCTTTGGCATCTTCAAGGCGACAACCTTCCAATCCGCAGACAAACGCCAATTCACGCGATGAATCATCAAGGCCGCATAAAGGCGAAGGTGCTTCACCCAGCTCTGAAGTTTCCAGCGCATGTTGCAATGGTGATGCGCTGTTGTCCAATAACAAATTTGAAAGCAATTGTGCTTCCAGATAATCATCGAGATTAGTGGTCTTGCCCAATAACCAACCCATTACATGATGGGTTTTTTGGTCAAACTCTTCATCCGAATCAACCGGGTAGGCTTCTTCAATTGCGATAGGAGAGAAGTAGCGTTTTTCATCTTCAACTTGGATCACTTCATCCAGATAGTCAAAATGTTGCAATGCTTGTTCCTGAAATTTTTTCTGAAGTTCGGCGGCAGGTGTGTTGCCGTAAGTCATAAATATGGCATTGCCGGGGTGATAATGTGTGTGATAAAAATCGAGCAATTCCTGATAAGTTAAATCTGTAATATGTTCTGGATCACCACCGGAATTGTAATGGTAAGTGGTACTGGGGTAGAGATATTTGCACAGACTTTGCCAGAGTTGTGAAGGCACTGAACTCATAGCGCCTTTCATTTCGTTATAGACAATACCTTTGTAAACCAAATCGGATTTGGTATTTTCTGGTTCGGAAAATTCCAATCTGTGACCTTCTTGTGCAAAATCCAATTCATCCAGGCGCGAAAAAAATACTGCATCCAAATAAACATCTAACAAATTATTAAAATCTTTTTTATTTTGGCTGGAAAATGGATAAGCCGTCCAATCCGAACTGGTAAAGGCATTCATAAAGGTATTGAGTGATCGACGCACCATCATAAAAAATGGATCTCGCACAGGGTATTTTTTACTGCCACAGAGCGCTGTATGCTCCAAAATATGCGCAACACCTTTTGAGTCCATAGGTAGCGTTCGCAATGCTACTAAAAAAACATTCTCATCATTATCCGCCGCTAAATGAATATGTTGCGCCCCGGTTTTTTTATGTCGATATTCTTCAAACACACAATGCAAATGATTTAAAGATTCGCGGCGTACTAATTCAAAATCGGGACATATCATAAATTCGAACTCTCAATAAAATGGCGTTGTTGATCGACAAATGCTGCAAATGCACGCAGCAGCTCGGCGTAAACCTGTGGGTTGTTTTCAAGTTGTCGCCAAGCATAACAACAGGCTTCCAAACTGGACAGCTGGTTTTGACTTTGCGCTTTGCGAATGGTGTATAAACTTTCGGGTGGATTCATTAATGTCAGGCGAGGTAGCGCCTGTAATATTGGATGCAGATAGAGCATTTTGCGGCTTTTTTTCCAGGTGGCATCCAGTACAACTAATCTTAACGAGCTTAATGGAGTCTGTGTTAAATCAGGAAAATCGGCAGAATGTTTAAGACCCATAGAGGTATTTTCGGGTGTAGGGGGATAGAGGAGTATGGGTAATTTTTGATCATGGAATAGAAGTTGATTTAAATCTGCTTCAGAAAATTTTTCTCCCACTGCAACCTGAATGTTTTTCGCACAAAGTGTTAACAGCCTGATGCTATTTTTGGATTCTTTCACTTCCAGTGGATGTTGTAGTATCAGTAATTCAACAGGATTTTCGACACTGATCGCCAATTGACAAATACAATTGGACGCTGCCAGTAAGCATTGATTACAGACTTGTCGTTTTGAGAACATAAATAGGTAAGTCTGTTGGAGGTAAGTTGTTCAGGGTTTGTGAATAAGTGCTTTCAATCAGTAATATTTTTTTCGCTCGGGGCAAAGACTTGATAAAGGCCTCTTGTTTGCTGGCCTCACTTCGATTTTGATAGGTTTCCAAGTAACATAGGTAGGTTGGTTGGCGCCCACGAAAATAGCGTGCGCCTTTGCCTGCTGAATGCTCTTGCCAGCGTCGATTTATATCGGTGGTGATTCCCGTATAAAGTTGGTCGTCGTCTGCCACTATTATGTAAGTGAACCAAATTTTCTCATTCATGTTGAACAGTATAATGTCCTATGACTAAACAATCCTCTAATGAAGATCGTAATTTTGATGGTTTGGCCGAACGATTTCAAAAAAATATCTACGGCGGTCTAAAAGGACGTATTCGTTTGGCTGTGCTGGAGCGGGATTGTTCAGAGTCCTTGCCGATAGCGCCATTTCACCCAAATCAAAATAAAACCTGGCGAATTCTGGATGCAGGCGGCGGGCAGGGACAGTTTTCCTTGGAACTGGCGAGAGCAGGGCACGAGTTAGTGATATGCGACATTTCAGCTGATATGTTGAAAATAGCTCAAGATCAAGTTGAAAAAGAAAATTTGCAATCATGCGCGCAGCTTATTCACTGTTCGGTACAGGATTTGGATCAACATCTTGCTAATGATCAACAATTTGATTTTGTTATTTGTCATGCCGTTATGGAGTGGATGCAAAATCCTTCCGAGCTTTTACCTCTACTAGTCAAACAATTAAAGCCGGGCGGATTTTTAAGTCTTATTTTTTACAATGTCAATTCGCTGATTTATAAAAATTGTTTACGAACCAATTTTAAAAAAATTATCAATAAAGATTACAAAGGTTCTGCCGGAAGTTTAACGCCGATTAATCCGTTAAAACCAGAAACTGTATTGACTTGGGTAGGGGGTTATCCGCTTGAAATAGTCAGTTATAGTGGAATTCGGGTGTTTCACGATTATATCTTTAACGAACAACATCGAGAGTCCAAACCGGAAGAGCTACTAAGTATTGAACTTGAGCTGTCAAGACAGGAGCCTTTTCGATCTTTAGGGCGTTATATTCATTTGTTGATGCGTTGCAATAACAAATCTCTCGCTTGATTGATTTTTGCGGCCAAATAATCGTTACCGCCTCTATCGGGATGCAGTTTTTGAATCAATTTTCGGTGCGCGTCCTGAATCATTTCAGGTGTGATTTCATTGCTGTTAATGTCACCACTTAGGCCAAGAATGTGTAACGCCTCTTCAGTATCGGTAAGCGGTGAATTATTGCTGCTGGTTGAATTGCTGTTCTCGGTAGAGTCTTTTTCTTGTGGCGGGTTAAATTTGTGAATCAGGTTTTGGAATAAACCTGGCACAAATGGAATGATGGCTGCCACCACAGCGCCAAGCCAATGCAAACGCCCCATTATAACGAGAATAAATAGAATGCCCCAAAATCCGTATTTCAAGAAAGATCGAAGAATACGACTTTTTTGCTCTGGATTACCCTTTTGGTATTTTGACCAAACAACGAAGAGGGTCGTGACCAGAATAACAAGAAGCAGAAATCTAGCCATGATATTGATCCTGAATGAAATATTGCGGTGATTATATTCGTCCACAATCATAGCTCAACCTTTTTATCGATTATTTGTCAGTGATTGGCTATGCTTTATGCTGACTTTTCCCGGACTCCAAGAATGAAGGCTTTCTTCCAGAGTATTTTATCTGTTTTGTCGATCTTCTATCTGGTCGGGTGTGGCGGTGGCGGTGGTGATAGTTCTGAAAAACCTCCTGTTAGTTCATCCAGTGTTTCTATTCCCAGTTCATCTGTGTCGAGTTCCTCTACATCCGGTGTGATTACTGATCCTGTAAATCTTTCAGGCACAATTACTTTTGAGTGGGTACCACATAAAGCCAGCCGTTTGGGTCTGGATTATCCTAATACAGAAGTCAGACCCGCGCGCAGTTTGGTGGTCGAGTTAATGGACTCATCCAATAATATAATTGCCACCGGGTTTACTAACGAAACCGGATTCTACAATTTTATTGTCAATCGAAATCAGCAAGTCAGAGTCAGGGTGAAAGCACAACTGAAAGATTCCGATCAAAACTTGTGGAATATTTCAGTCAGGGATAATACCAATTCAAATTCGCTTTACGCGGTACAGGGAGAATTAGCAGTTATCACCACTGATGATGAAGTGCGGGATATTCAAATTGATTCAGGATGGAATGGCAGATCCTATAGAATTAATCGTGCTGCTCCTCCTTTTGCAATTTTGGATGTACTTTATCAGGGTATTGAAAAACTAAAACAAGCCAACATTTCAAAAAGCCTTCCTGCGCTCACTGTTTACTGGAGCGAAAAAAATACTACCGCCGAAGGTGATGTTACCTTAGGTGAGATTGGCACCAGTTATTATTCAAATGGTAATATTTATTTATTGGGTGACGCCAATGTTGATATAGATGAATATGACGCGCATGTTATTTTACATGAATGGACGCACTTTTTAGAGAGTTCGATTTCGCGTGCGGATAGTCTGGGTGGTGATCACGGTAGCACCGACAAATTGGATATGCGAGTAGCCTTTTCTGAAGGTCTAGCCAATGCTTTCGCTGGCATTATGTTGGATGATTCTTTTTATATGGATGCAATGGGAGTGAATCAGTCAACAGGATTTTATTTGGATATTGCAGAGAAATCCCAAAATGTTCAAGGCTGGTATTCTCAGGGCTCAATAGGTTCGATTGTGTATAACTACTATTTAAGTGGCGACAATAGAATTGCGAAAAGTGTTGTCGACCTTTTTACTACTTTCACTCGAACCGATTATATTGACTACCCTGGATTTGCATCCATCTTTTTATTTTCCGAGATATTACAAAGAGAGTCGCCTGATAGCTTTAATACCTGGGTAAGTTTACTATCGGAGCAGAATATTCATTCATCCAATGGTAACGGTGTTGGTGAAATCAATACGGGTGGATATACTGAAAATCTTCCGCTTTATAAATCACTTTCACTTGCAAGCCCAAGTGTATCTCTTTGCAGTAGTAATCGTAACGGTTCCTTTAATAAGTTATCCAATTACCAATTTGTCAAAATTGATATTACTCAAACAGGAACTTATCGTTTAAGCGCGACCAAAACTGTGGGTACTAATACAGATCCTGATTTTTATCTTTACTTATCGGGCACTCAAATTGGCTCGGGTGTATCGTTTTTAGCGGATGAAGAGACTTTGGATGTGAGTCTTAGTAATTCAACTTATATTTTATCTTTTACTGATGCAAAGACCTTGGATGATTCAATTACCACAGATATCACTCATTGCTTTAATCTGAGTCTGACTGGAGTAGGTGGATGAAAAAGTTAGGACTGTTACTTTTATTAATCACGTCACCCTATTTATTGGCGTTGGACAGTGTTTCTAAAAAATCGAAAAAACCGGGTGTCGATATATTTTTCCTGGATTCCAATATTATTCAATTAGTGCCCAATAAAACTGAAACACTGGAAATAAAACTCCAATTTACGGCTGAATCAATAGATTATGTGTTAACAGGATCGGCAGGTTTGGAGATTCAAGACTTAAAACAATCATCTATTATAATTGATCCTGAAACACAGAATAAAATTCTCAGTATTCCGTTGGAGTTGAGAGCTGATGCCGTAGGACGATACTATTTGCACATACAGTTTACTAGCCTTAATAAGGGTGTTGAGCTACAGACGGTTATGTCCAAAATAGTATCGACTGAAATCGCTCGGCCAGTATTGCTTAAAAAACCTCTTAACGCTGTTCATGTTTTACCTTCAAGTGAAACCATTATCAAATCAAAAGACAAGCCGTAAAGAATGTACAAAAATTCGAGTGAATCCAAAATTTATCGGTTTCCAGCATCATGGGAACCAAAAGATGCCATTTTGTTAGTCTGGCCTGATGCTGAGGCCATATCCATAGCTGACGAGATAGAAGAACTATATGAAGCTTTAATTTCGGTATTGGTGGATTATGCCGATATTATTATTGCTACAACAGCTGAGCAAATTGAACAGATAAAAAACAGACTGATACGTATGGAAGTCTGTTTGGATTATGTGTCTTTTTGCGAATCAAATCATGCGTCAATTAATATCGGTGAAATAGGTCCCTTTATTGTTGAAGAGGGCAATCAATTTATTGCGCTGGCTACTGAAAGTAATATTTTTGTACCTTCACTCTTTGAACAAAAAAACTTGCCCTGTGCAGAGTTAGAAAAATCTAAAGTACATTTGTCGTGGAAGGGAGTGGAGTCAGACGGTCAGGATGTGTTGTTGATCAATTTATCTGAAATACGAAAAACCAATAGTCAACTTTTCCCGGCTGATATTCAGGAATTCTTTAAGATTTATTCCAGCCAAAAAAATATCCTGGTTATGAATGATGAATTATCCTCTGCGGATCTGGGATTAATCCGGTTAAGTCCGGACAATCAACTTCTTTATCTGGATTGCGATAATCCGAGTGATTCAAAATATGCTCTGTTTAAACAAAGGTCGGATAGCTTGAATCAATTGATTGAAGCCCACGGAAATAAACTGACATTATCCGGCCTGCCGTGCGAAAATTTTAAAGGGGAAGATGGTCTGGAGTATCTTGCTGATTACTCACAATTTATTGTAATCAACGAAGCCGTATTGGTTCCAATGTATGAATTGCCAACAGATGAAGATGCGATGGATATTATCTCTCAGGCTTATGCTGGCTTTGATATATTTGGATTTCCAAGTCGAATATTATCGCCACTGAAGACGGGATTATTTACTATTACTCAAACTATCCCGGAAGGCGTTCAGGAGCCATTATAGCGGTTTTTTTTATGACAATTACTTCCACTTATGAAAACATTATTCCTGTAAATTGTGCTTCAGGTTTAATATGTGAAAACAGTGCGTTAATCGAAAATTTAAAAATTGAAATTGAAAACTTGAAGCAGCAAGCCACAACAGATGCACTTACTGGTCTTTACAATTATCGTTTTTTTGCTGATTCTTTGCCGAGAGAAATGGAGCGAGCCCAACGCTCACTGCAACCTATGTCCTTAATCATAATTGATGTTGATTACTTTAAGAAATTTAATGATCAATGGGGACACGAAATTGGTAACCGGGCATTGATACATATTGCCAATTTGATTATGCAAACTATTCGAAAGTTGGATATAGCTTGTCGATTTGGTGGTGAAGAGTTTGTTGTGATATTACCGAATACAGATTTACGCCAATCTATTTACGTCGCTGATCGTATTCGTGAAGCGATAGAAAACACCGCGTTACATATTGACCAAGAACGATCAGTTAAGATTACAGCAAGTCTGGGTGTTGACGAATATAGAGCCAACCATAGCGATACTATAGATGGTTTCATCAAGCGCGTTGATTCATGGCTGTATCAAGCAAAAAATGTGGGAAGAAATCGCGTAATGCATCCTGATGTAACACAAGACTCTTTAGTAAAATCTAACGTAACCTCAGATGAAAAAGATGCATTATTTAATGCTTTTTCGGACGATAGTGAATAATTTTTGTTTAATGAGTTTGGAGTAATGATATGGCTTATCCAAAAGTTGGGAATTTGGCCCCTGCCTTTTCTTTGCAAAATCAAGATGGAAAGTTGATTTCGCTAAAAGAGTTTAAAGGTAAAAAAAATGTTGCATTATATTTTTATCCTAAAGCATCAACGCCGGGTTGTACTACCCAAGCCTGTGGCATTAGAGATACCGCTGCAGAATTCGCAAAATTAAATACAGTTGTTTTGGGTGTGAGCCCCGATTCGCCGTTGAAACTCACCAAGTTTATTCAGAAGTATGATTTGAATTTTGATCTTTTGGCTGATGAAGACCATAGCATCGCGGAAAAATATGGTGTTTGGGGGCTGAAAAAGTTTATGGGTAGAGAGTTCATGGGAATTCTGCGGACAACCTTTGTAATAAACAAAGACGGAAAACTTAGTCACATAATGGATAAGGTTAATACCAAATCACATGATCAGGATTTAATCGAAATTTTGCGTGCTGGCATTTAAATCTACTTTTTTATAATCCAAAGCAATAAAAAATTTCATTTTTGGCTGAAAAGTGATCTGTGTCGTCTTGGCTACTGAGAATCTTGGTCTATAATCACTTTGTCTATAGAGAGTTTGAGTGACATGGATGGGTCAAAAAAAGTGATTAACAATTAATCCGAAACTTTAACAGCGCCTTAGCTGGCAAAGGAGACGCCTCAATGATCCAATTACAACGTAAATATCGTCTTGATTCTGCTTCAGGAGATGATTTTGATGCAGGGCATGTCAAATCTTATGAAGAGTATTTGGCATTAGCAGAGTTACCGAAAGTAGATGGTGTTGCTAATCGTATAGTTGAAGCACTGGTTCAACGAGTGGGGCAGCATCCTTTATCGGTAGATGATATTGCCGGAGATGTAAGATTGACTCGCCGAACTTTGCAGCGTCGATTACAGGAACAAAACGCCAATTTTGCTCAGTTACGTGATTCGGTTCGTTATCATTATGCGATCAAGTTTTTGATAGATGATCATATGAGTGTTGACTCGGTTTCCAAAGCCCTGGACTTTTCAGACAGAACGAGTTTTACCAATGCATTTAAACGTTGGACAGGTTTGTCTCCCAGTTTATTCAGAAAGCTATTTCGCGATTACGCTTAATGATCTTCCTTTTAGTAAAGAAATCCTCGCTAACGCGGGGATTTTTTATGCCTGCTTTCGTTGCCTCACCTGCGTAAAAAGGGTAGAGTTGCGCTTTTTTCAACGAGGTGAGCCATGAGTTTAATCCCTTCTGCTATAGCGCAAACACAAACTGCTGCGACCCAGCAAGCTAGCCCCTGGACCTTTTGGGTAATGATGGGCGGCATGTTTATTTTTATGTATTTGCTTATTATTCGTCCTCAGCGTAAGCGCCAGAAAGAGCATCAAAACTTAATGACTGCTTTGGCAAAAGGTGATGAAGTGTTGATGAGCAGCGGAATAATCGGACGTATTGTTAAGCTCGACGACACTTATGTTGTGGTTGAAACAAGCACAAATGTTGAGCTTAAGTTTCAAAAAGCGGCTATTCAGGCTGTATTGCCAAAAGGCACTATCAAATCAATAGAAGCTGCATAATTTCTGTTAATTAAAGACAATTAGCGGGTTTCGGTAAACCCGCTAATTTAGCGGCTAATTTTGCAGGGCTGGATGAAAAAAGCTGCATTAAATAAATACTTCGTCCTTTATGTTCACCTAAATGTCTGCCGACATATTTTACCAAGGGTCTCATGGCAGGCGACAAATCAAATTCTATATAGAATTGTCTAACTAAATAAATAATTTCCCAGTGATTTTCAGTCAATTGAATACTCTCTTTTTCTGCTAGAGATAATGCAATTTCCGGCGTCCAATCGCTAAGTTCTATCAAGAATCCTTCGCTATCAACTTTTGGAGCGGACATGATTAATACCAACTCTGAATTTGATTGCATTCTACTGATAGCCGTACAAAATCCTGATAGTTAATTAGTTTGATTTGATCCAGGAGTTTGGATTCTATTCCTCGCGCAATAACATCATTTTCCAATGCATAAAAATGTGTCCCTGACATGACCATGTTTTTTATCCTGGATGCCAGGGGTGAAGTATTGATCGCTCCCAAGACACCATTTTCAATCAAAATGACATGATCTTTGTCTGAGCAAATAGCAAGACAGCAATTCATCGTTGAATCGCTAAAAGGAGATTTATTTACAGTATGTAAAATAGCCATATTAAAAACTGATGAGTTGATCTTGATTCGCCATAAGGTCATTTATAGCTTGATTATTAAGTAGTTTTATTTTGTCGAATATTAAATCAGTATTTTCGAGCCCGCGACTGACCAAGGATTCTTCCTGGCAGTAAATATTATCGATACCATATAACTCAAGTGCTTGAAGTGAGGCCTCCATACTCTTTTGCTCAATCTTTTTTGAACGCTGATTTTTGATTAATTGAAATACACCATCATCCATAAATAATAAACTTAAATCCTGATCGTAGGCGCTTGCTGCCAAAATCGCATCCAATGCTTCACGAGGAGCACTTGTTCCATAGGGTGACTTGCGACTGATAAATAGTATTTTGCGCATGCTAGGTTCCAAAGGTTATCAGTCGGTCTGATACTACCGCTGCCTCCAATAATTGTCCCAGGCCACTTATTTCAAATGGTGACTCGAGATTTGCCGCAGGTTTTTCGTGGCGCCTTGCCTCTTCCTCGTTTAGTAATCCTCGTCTTAGTGAAGCAGCAATGCAAACCACCAAGTCAATATTTTTTTGCTCCGCAAGATGTTTCCATTGAATGGGCAGGTTAATTTCATCTTGAGGTGGAGACGCTAGAGAACTGGCGTTATGTATGCCGTCACCATAAAAGAATACGCGATGGATTTGATGTCCTTCACTCAACAGTGTTTTTGCAAATGAGAATGCCGTTTGACTTGACTGACTGGAATAGGGTGCTGACATTACAAGCAAGGAAAACAACATACTGGTATCCAAAAAATTAAGGCTCCCGAAGGAGCCTTGATATCGAAATTAATGATTAATCGTCACTGGCTGCACCAATCAGGTGAAGCAAGCTTGTAAATAAATTAATGATAGAAACATACAATGTGATAGTTGCCCGTAAATAGTTAGTTTCACCGCCATGGATAATTGCGCTAGTTTGGTACAAAATGGTTGCGGACATAAGCAGAACTATTCCAGCAGAGAACACAAGACTAAATGTAGAGAAGGAATAACCTAAAAAAGATGCAATTAGAAGAAACACAGCTATGGCAATCATCACCATAAAGCCTATAACAACAAAACCATGTAAGAAACTAAAGTCTTTTTTTGTAGTTAATGCATAGAATGATAAGCCACCAAAAACCAGGGCAGTGCCAGCTAACGCCTGTAGAACAATTTGACCACCATTAACACTTGCCAGGTAATAGCTAATGGTTGGGCCAAGACCAGCGCCAACCAACCCGGTAACAGCAAACACAACCCAAATACCTGCGGCTGAATTTTCAGTTTTAGGAAGTACAAACCAAATTAATGCTATTGCTGCCAAGGTCATAACCAATCCAACATTGTATGAAAGACCAATCATCATCGCCAGAAAACAAGTCACAGCACTAAAGGCTAAAGTAATTGAAAGTAGCATATAGGTATTGCGTAACACCTTATTGGTTTCAACACTGCCTAATGTTGAGGAAGGGGTTTTATAGATGTCTTGCATAATTTAGCTCCTCATTAAAGTTAAATGGATAATACAAAGCATTCTGCCTAATGCCAAGACTTAGCGGTAGTTATTTGATAGACAGGGGGATCAGAGGAAAGTTTAGTTAAATGGAGGCAATAAAAAAGGGCCTGATTGGCCCTTTAAATATGGCGGAGGGGCAGGGATTCGAACCCTGGGTAGGCTCGCACCTACGCCGGTTTTCAAGACCGGTGCATTCAACCACTCTGCCACCCCTCCGAGTGGGCGGAATTATACAGAGCTTTTTCAGGTGGGCAAGTCTCGATTGAGCTTTTTTAAACGGTTTTTTAAGGATATTTAATTTAGAAAGTCTTTTTTTCCGAATCATGATCACAATTCAGTCGATAAAAAAAGCCGAATCATTTCTGATTCGGCTTTAGCTTCAACTTTTCAATAAATTATTCTGTTTGGTTCGTCTTTGAAGTTCTGGGGTCGTTTTGAGGACGCAGTATACGACGAGGATTATGCGCTACCGAGGGCGGCAGGTCTGTATTGAGTGGATGAGCATTCGCCAAGATTATTTTTTCCGTCAATATATGAATGCTGCCAACAGGTTTGGGTGATAGTCGAGGATCATTGCCTGCTCTCAGTGGCGTTGATACAACTTGTGTTGGCGTATTCACAGTGGTCTCGTTGCTTATATCAAGCAGGTGACTAACCAATGGAACCTCAATTGAAACTACATTTTGTGTTATTTCAGAATCGATGTTTTCATTCTCGACGTTCATCGAATTTGATTCTACAACAATTGGCTCAAATTGACTGAATTCGTTGGTCTGATTTTGTGGCTCAGTTTCATCTCTGCTTTCAGCGACTATTTCAGTTACAGGTGGAGTCTCTACCAATGTAGGTTGAGTTATGGACTGAAAAGCTTCAACATTTTCCTGATCGATTTTTGATGTTTCTTTTTCATGCTCAGCAATTGCCGCTGCTATCTCTTGCGCAAGGCGCGCTGATTCACTCATTTCTCCTGCGGCTTTAACAGCTTTAGGTGCAACGGGAGTGGTTTCTTTAGCAGTAACTTGGGTAACTGTTTCGCTTGGAGTGGATTTAGCTGAATTGGCTTCAGGTTCAGCCACAGCAGTTTGTTCCTTCTCAAATAAATCATCAACATTGCGCTTATCGCGACGACGTTGTTGAGAGCGATTTCGTCGGCCAGCAGGGCGGCGATTAGGTTTATCAGTAGAGTTTTCAGATTCTTGTTCGTTACTTGGCTCTTCAGCAACGGTTTCTTCTTTTGCTACTACCGGGCGCTCTTCACGTGGTGGACGCTGTTGGCGATGTTTATGTCCTCGCTGCTGTTCAGTATCAACATTAGTGTCTTTACGTTGACGCGAATCCTGATCTTTGGTTTTTTCCTCACGCTGAGGTTTTACTTCTGGAGTACGTTCTAAATTATCACGCAGTTCATCGCGTTTATCTTTATCGCGACGATTATTTCCACGGCTATCACGACGATTACGATGTTGTTGACCACGACGATTGTTTTGTTTATCGCGCTTGGCTTTTTTCTCATCTTCTTTTTCGCTTGAGAAAATAGATCCGATAGCTGACATCAATCGACTTAACAAGCCTGGTTTTTTAGCGGGTTCTGGAGCTGGTTGTGTTGGCGCTGACAACTGAACCATGGGTTTAGGAAAGCTAACAGGGGTAGCTTTAATTTCAGTCTCGTCTTCTTCTTTATGTTCGTCGTGCGGAAGGATTTTGTAACTGGTTTCCAGCGTACCTTCATCATCATCACGTAGACGTTGTACTTCAAAGTGTGGTGTTTGCAATTCAGCACTTGGTACTATCACAACACGAATATTATTACGTGATTCTATGCTGGAAATAGTTTTGCGTTTTTCATTGAGCAAGTAAGTTGCCACAGATACGGGGCAGATTGCACGAATTTCTGCACTGCGGTCTTTTTGGGCTTCATCTTCTACTAAACGTAAAATTGATAACGCAAGCGAGCGAGTGCTACGAATAGTACCTTGACCTTCACAGCGTGGACAAATTTTACTATGAGTTTCACCCAAGGATGGACGCAAACGTTGGCGAGACATTTCCAATAAACCAAATTTGGAGATACGGCCAATTTGTACTCGTGCACGATCCATTTGTAATGCTTCATGAACACGATTTTCTACATCGCGTTGATTGCGCGGTGATTGCATATCGATGAAGTCGATAACCACCAAACCACCCATATCCCGTAAACGTAATTGACGTGCTATTTCATCTGCAGCTTCCAAATTCGTTTGGCGGGCTGTTTCTTCAATATCGCCACCTTTGGTTGCGCGCGAAGAGTTGATGTCAATTGAAACCAATGCTTCAGTTGGGTCAATAACAATAGAACCGCCAGACGGTAATTTCACTTCACGTTGAAAGGCCGTTTCAATTTGCGATTCGATTTGATAGCGATTAAAAAGTGGGATGTCGTCTTGATAAAGTTTAACTTTACTGCGGAAGTTCGGCATTACCTGACGAACAAATTCAGCGGCTAAATCGTAAGCTTCTTTGTTGTCGACAATTACCTCACCAATATCCTGACGAAGGTAATCACGAATAGCGCGAATGATGACATTACTTTCCTGAAATAAAAATTCGGGAGCGCTAACAGTACCAGATGCTTTCTCGATAGATTCCCAAAGTTGTAGCAGATAGTTCAGGTCCCATTGCAACTCTTCGGCGCTTCTGCCAACACCAGCAGTACGAATAATGACACCCATACCATTTGGAACTTCAATCGCGCCCAAGGCGTCTTTAAGATCAGCGCGCTCTTCACCTTCAATTCGGCGAGATATTCCGCCGGCTCGAGGATTGTTGGGCATTAAGACTAAATAACGACCAGCAAGGCTAATGAAAGTGGTGAGTGCGGCACCTTTATTGCCGCGCTCTTCTTTATCAACTTGAACTATAACTTCGGTGCCTTCTTTTAAGACATCTTTGATTTTAATTCGGCCATCTGAATCGCCAGTCTTAGTGAAGTATTGGCGAGAGATTTCTTTGAGTGGGAGGAAGCCATGACGCTCTGCGCCATAGTCAACAAACGCCGCTTCGAGACTGGGTTCGACGCGAGTGATTTTGCCTTTGTAGATATTGGATTTCTTTTGTTCGCGATTGCGATTTTCGATATCAAGGTCGTAAAGCCATTGACCGTCGACAAGAGCCACACGCAGCTCTTCAGGCTGAGTGGCATTAATGAGCATTCTTTTCATAGTAAACCTGTAGTTTCTAAGCACCTTTGGTGCGTTGACAACACAGGCTTTGAAAAGATCAGAAGCCAGACGAAATTTTTATGTATGCCAGATGGGGTAGGGTTTACAGCTTGCCGCTAGATAACCATGTTTAAATACAGATCCCGATCCGTTTGTTATCCTTTACACTTTGCCTGATCCTTTCCTGGATCAACTAAATCAAATTTACGTGTCTTACTTACATTATTTAGGTGGTTTTTAAAGGGATAAGAATCAAACCTTTGATTAATTTACTACCACTCAATAATCCTGATAATTTCAAAACGCTTGTCATCAACAAGACCAGATCTCGGTGCTGGTGTTGTTAAATCGCCCACTTTATTTATGAGCGAAGTTTGTCAGTTTGTTAGCCGGAATTTTTACCTATGGCGTGTCATCTGTGTGCCGTCTTACTCTCTGAGCAGGGTAAAATCTTCAAGCTACCTTCAGCGGTATTTCCTAGCCAGAATGCCTTGATCTTGCATTCAGCGGAAACCAGCCCTGATAGGCACTTGGGAATATAGCAGCTATACCAACACCGAGCAAATAATAAAACAAGCTAGAACAGCCACTTAGCGTTACTTTTTAGTATGATGTGTAACATGAAACATGAATCCCCCCCTCAAAGTTCGCAATCCTTGCAAGTTTCTTTTGCATTAATTGATGCAGATCAGGCTGGGCAAAGGCTGGACAATTTCTTAATGGCACGTCTTAAAGGTGTACCTAAGTCCCGCATTTACAACATTATTCGTAAAGGTGAAGTACGAGTTAATAAGGGTAGATCCAAGCCCGAATATAAGTTGCTTGCTGGTGATTCCATCAGGATTCCGCCAATTAGAGTGTCGGATGAAAAGCCGGAAGCAAAAGTTAGCAATCAAATGCAGAAACTTCTCGATGACTCGATCTTATTTGAAGATGAGGGTCTTTTAGTAATCAACAAGCCGTCTGGTTTAGCCGTACATGGAGGTAGTGGGATCAGCTTGGGGTTGATAGAGACATTACGTCAAATGCGACCTGACGCTCGATATCTTGAACTGGTACATCGCCTTGATCGAGATACTTCCGGTTGCATTATGGTTGCCAAAAAACGCAGTTATCTGAGATTTTTGCAGGCAGCACTACGTGAAAAGTCCCAGCACGAAGCTTCAAAAGGCGGTATACAAAAAACTTATCAGGCACTTGTAGTGGGGAATTGGCCCGCGAATCATGGTCACGTGGATGCGCCATTATTGAAAATGGAGTTAAATAAAGATGAGCGAATTGTTAAAGTTCATCCAGAAGGTAAATCCAGTTTGACTGAGTTTAGGGTATTGGCTCGCTATCAAGGTTTCAGTTTAATGGAAGCTAAACCTATTACAGGACGAACCCATCAAATTCGTGTTCATGCCCAATATGCGGGACATTGTTTGGTCGGTGATGAAAAATATGGTCATGATGAAACTAATATTGCTATGCGCGAATTCGGATTAAAACGATTGTTTTTGCATGCATCACAATTATCTTTTGTGTTGCCGCATTCCCCGGAAATAATTCAAGTGATAGCGCCGTTACCAGCAGATTTGTTGAAACCTCTTTCCCGACTTGAACCCCTTCCTCTTTGATGTGCTGAATATATGTTGTTGATTTTTGATTGGGACGGCACCCTTTGTGATTCTAAAGCCAAAATTACTCGATCCATGCAAATGGCCGCAGAAGATTTGGGCTGGCAGCCACTTGATGATGTGGCAATACATAATATTATTGGTTTGGGATTGCCAGAAGCAATTTCTCGTCTTTATCCAAATGCTAGCGATAAAGAACGACAGCAAATTCGAGATGCTTACGCAAAACGATTTATTGAGTTGGATTTAGCTCAGCCTTCTATTTTATTTTCTGGCGTCGAAGAAGGACTTAAAAAGCTCAAAGAAAATGGACATCATCTGGCAATCGCAACCGGAAAAAGTCGGAAAGGATTGGATAGGCTTTTTGAAGCGATGAATTTAAATAGTTTCTTTCATGCAACTCGCTGTGCAGATGAAACCGCATCGAAGCCTCACCCATTAATGCTCGAAGAGTTAGTAAAAGAATTTCAGGTTTTGCCACATGAAGCCATAATGATGGGAGATACTGAGTACGATTTGGAAATGGCACAAAAAATTAATATGCCAAGTGTCGCTGTAAGTTACGGCGCACATCATATTTCTCGCTTAAAACCGTTTGCACCTGTACTTTGTATTGATCATTTTAGTGAATTTCTTGTCTGGGATAAGTTGAGCCTGTGATTTTATATTTTCTCCCACGCTTGAATCATTTGCTTGCGTTCTGCGCCCCAGCGATAACCTCCTAAAGCTCCCGATTGCTGAATCACTCTGTGGCAGGGAATGAGCACAGCAATTGGGTTTGCGCCTACCGCTGTACCCACGGCTCGAGATGCCCCTGGTTTTTTAATATGCTTTGCTAATTCTCCATAGCTAACTGCTTTCCCTGAAGGTATGGATAATAGTGCGCGCCAAACTGCCAGTTGAAAATTAGTGCCGGCAATATGCAATCTAATATTTTGTGTGCTGGTTTTCGAAAATACATGTTCGACAAAAGTTTTTGTAGACTTTTTATCTTCAATGAATGTTGCTTGTGAAAATTGCTTGGCGATTAACTCCAATTCATTTTCGTCGTCCTGATCAATAAAGCTCGCCCGACAGACTCCGCGTTGTGTTTGCGCAACAAATAACAAACCAAATGGCGATTCATGAGTTGCATAACGGATTTTTAATTCAGCACCTTTATTTTTATATTCCCCGGGTGTCACGGCTTCTAGTTGTACAAAATGATCGTGAAGACGAGATCCACTACTAAGGCCAATTTGATCGGCAGCATCAAAAATTGAATGTTGTTGATCCAAAAGTTTTTTTCCTAATTCCAAAGTTAGTATTTGCAAAAAACGTTTAGGTGTAGTGCCGGCCCAGCGTTTGAATAATCGCTGAAAATGAAATGGGCTTAAATTGACATGTCGAGCAATATCATCCAGTTCCGGTTGTTCGGAAATATGTTGTTGAATATAGGTTATGGCTTTGGCAATTCGTTGGTAATCAGACATAAATAAGAACTAATCAAGTAAGAAGGTTGATTGTGCAGCAAGCTTGCAGGGTGTTCGACCTGAATCTTGCTATCTTTGCAAAAGATCAGCTCCCTCAAGCGCCAGTAAATCCACTAATGCGATCAGGGGTAAGCCTATTAAACTATTTGGATCGCGACCATTCATAGATTGAAAAAGACAAATGCCCAAGCCTTCAGATTTGAAACTTCCTGCACAGTCATAAGGTTTTTCACGAAATAAATAATTTTCAATTTGTGTATGGCTCAACTTTCTAAACTGAACTTCAAAGGTTTCTACCTGTGTATGTAGTTGTCGAGTTTGTGGATTCAATAGGCAGATGCCTGTATAAAAAATAGCGCTATTTCCACTGAATAAACTTAACTGTCGGATAGCATTTTCATGATTGCCGGGCTTGCCGATGATTTGTCCATTAAAGGAGGCGACTTGATCTGATCCAATAATCAGATGATTGGGAAACTCATTTGCTAAAGAGAGGGCTTTACCCTCGGATAAACGTTTGACCAGATCCATTGGTGTTTCATCAAATAAGGGTGTTTCATCAATATTGGGGCTAGCCCAATCAAAGTCTAACTGGAGTTTTTGCAGTAGGTGACGACGGTAAATTGAGCTTGAAGCGAGAAGTAGACGAGTCATATATCCATCTTTTAGACATTTATATAAGTAATTTCACCAAATAAGGGACAAATCCTATCCCAAAGACACTAAATGTGCTTGATTTTAGTGAGTTTTCTTTGACATAAACGCAGTAGATCCCTATTATGCCGCGCTTATGTTTACGACCCCCTCAGACAAAATCTTGCCAAGGCAAGTGGATCCACGTCGATTCGCTCAACAGGGCATTAAGATCGACGGTTTGGTGCCGATTAAGGAGATGCCGCGTTTATTAGAGGCAACTTTGGATTCAGCAGCAAAATTGCAGGTTCATCTGGAATTTGCGGTGAATGAGGAAAAAAAGAAAGTTGTTAAAGGGCAGGCGAGTGGTGAATTATCACTGGTTTGTCAGCGTTGTCTGGAACCTGTATCTGTGCCGATTGAAGCAAGTATTTCATTGGCGGTGGTGTGGGACGAAGAAGGCGCAGATGCTTTGCCGAGTTATTTGGATCCCTGGATTCACGGCGAAGGTCAGGCAGATCTTTACGAGATGCTCGAAGAGGAAATGCTGTTAAGTTTACCGGCTGTTGCGTATCACAATGAATCTTGTATTGATGCAAGTTTGTTGAGTTCTGGAAAACCAGTAGTAGCAGTTAAGAAAAACCCGTTTAATGTGTTGGAGCAACTTAAGAGCTCGCCGAAATCCTGAGGCGCCTCGGCTTCAAAATTTGTCAATAGGAGCAAACCATGGCTGTTCAACAAAACAAAAAATCTCGATCCAAGCGTGACATGCGTCGTTCACATGACGCTTTGACTGGCCCAACCCTGTCAGTGGATTCAACTAGCGGTGAAAAGCACCGTCGTCACCATATCACTGCTGACGGTTTCTACCGTGGCAAGAAAGTGATTGACACGGGTAGCAACGAGTAATCTTACTCTCTGGTTCTATGTCGACAAAAATACGTATAGCGGTGGACGCTATGAGCGGGGACTTAGGTCCCCGTATTGCTATACGGGCTGCAGAAAAGTTTGTTGCTGAAGAGCGACACTGTGATATTTGGTTGTTCGGAGACGAGCACCAGCTCAGGCAATTTTATAAAGCATCGCGCGACCCCTATCATCAAATTAATATTGTTCATTGCACTGAAAAAGTCACAATGGATGATAATCCTCTGCAAGTTATTCGTCATAAAAAATCCTCTTCTATGTATCAGGCTTTATCCGCTTTAGCTAAAGGCGATGTTGAGGCATCGGTAAGTGCAGGCAATACAGGCGCCTTATTAGTTATGGCCAAACATTTGGTTGGTATGATTAAAGGAATTGAGCGTCCCGCCATTTGTAAATCAATGCCCGTGCAAAAAGGGCAGACATTTATGCTGGATTTAGGCGCAAATATTAATTGCACACCTGAACAATTGCATCAATTTGCATTAATGGCATCAACACTGGTGATGAAAACCAACTTTAAAAATCCTGCAATAGATGAAGATGAAAGTGAAAAACCGAAAGTGGGATTGCTAAACATAGGAACGGAACACACCAAGGGAACTGAACTATTGCAACTAGCGCAAACAATTTTTGCGCAAGAGAAACGTTTTAATTATGTTGGATTTATTGAAGCCAATGAAATTTTTTCAGGAAATTGTGATGTAATTGCCTGCGATGGTTTTCACGGCAATATTGCACTAAAAGCCAGCGAAGGAACTGCCCGGTTTATTGGAGACAAAATTCAATCGGCTTTAAAAGGAAGTTTTATGGTACGAATCGGACTTTTTTTGATTTGGCCAGTGATTAAGTCACTCAAGTTATCCTTGGATCCTTCTTTATATAATGGTGCCAGTTTATTAGGGTTAAATAAAACTGTGATAAAAAGCCATGGCAGTGCAAATAAAAAAGCATTTCTGCAAGCTATTCGTGTTGCTCATGAACAAGCCTTGCAAAATATTCCTCAAAAAATTAGTTCCTGTTTAGATTAACTTCTGTTTGAAATAAGTGAGTAACACTATGAGTCAAAGAATTGCTTTTGTCTTTCCCGGCCAAGGATCGCAAAAAATTGGCATGCTTGCAGAACTTGCAGCTGAATTTCCAATTGTGCAAAAAACGTTTGCCGAAGCATCCGATGTTTTAGGTTACGATTTGTGGGCGCTTGTACAAAATGGAACACAAGACGAGATTAATTTAACCGAGTGTACCCAACCACTATTATTAGCGGCAAGTGTTGCAGTGTGGCGGGTATGGTGTGAAAAATCCGGAGCAAAACCTGCCTATATGGCAGGGCATAGTTTAGGTGAGTGGTCAGCCTTGGTTTGCGCTGGAGTACTAGAATTTAAAGATGCTGTGAAATTGGTTCAGCAGCGCGGGAAGTTTATGCAAGATGCAGTTCCTGCAGGTCAAGGTGCTATGGCTGCGATTATTGGTTTGGATGACGCAGCGATACTTGAAGCCTGTAAAAAAGCTGAGCAAGGCGAAGTGGTTTCTGCGGTGAATTTTAATTCACCTGGACAAGTTGTTATTGCGGGGAATGTGGCAGCTGTTGAGCGAGCAAGTCAGTTATGTAAAGAGGCTGGAGCAAAAAGAGCATTACCTTTGCCTGTTAGTGCACCCTTTCATACCAGTCTGATGCAACCAGCTGCAGATCGATTAGCCGAACAGGTCAACGCAACGGTGTTTTCACTGCCTGAAATTCCTGTTGTACATAATGTAACGGCTCAAGTTGAGCCTTGCGCTGAAAAAATTAAAGCCTTGATGATAGAACAAATTTATAGCCCGGTGCGTTGGGTTGAATGCGTCAATACTTTAGTAAATTCTGGCGTGAATAAAACAGTTGAATGTGGTCCAGGAAAAGTATTATCAGGATTAAATAAACGAATTAATGCTGAATTACAAACTGTTTCAATCGAAAAGCCAGAAGATGTATTGGCTGTTGTAGCTGAATAAAACTCATCCATTTGAAAGAGAAAAAATTATGAGCCTGAATGAAAAAGTAGCCTTGGTAACAGGGGCAAGTCGTGGAATTGGAGCGGCAATTGCTGAGCAGCTGGGAAGGGCAGGTGCCATAGTGATTGGAACAGCCACAAGTGAATCGGGTGCTGCTGCAATTAGTGCGCGATTAACTGAACAGGGCATTCGCGGTGCGGGAAAAGTATTAAATGTCACCAGTGCAGAATCCGTTGAAACACTTTTAAAATCCATTCAGGATGAGTTTGGCGCACCTACAATTTTGGTTAACAACGCCGGCATTACAAAAGACAATTTATTGATGCGTATGAGTGATGATGAGTGGTTTGATGTTATCAATACGAATTTGAGTTCGATTTATCGTCTGAGCAAAGGCGTTTTGCGTGGCATGATGAAAGCCCGGTGGGGGCGTATCATTAATATCAGTTCAGTTGTCGGTTCCATGGGGAATCCCGGGCAGGCTAACTATGCTGCAACCAAAGCCGGTGTCAGTGGGTTTGCACGCTCTTTGGCCGCTGAGGTTGGATCACGCAATATTACAGTCAATACTGTTGCGCCAGGTTTTATCGACACTGATATGACCAAAGTACTTCCAGAAGATCAAAAGCAACAATTATTGTCCCGGATTCCTCTTGGCCGATTAGGTTCCCCAGATGAGATTGCAGGCGTAGTTGCCTTTTTAGCGAGCGATATGGGTGCTTATATCAGTGGTGAAACCATTCATGTTAATGGTGGTATGTATATGTCTTAGTTTGTAACCTGTTGAATTGAATGGGTTATTTTTTTATTTATAAAGTTTTTTAAGCGATTGCTTTACCGGAAATGAAAATTCTATGTAAAATGCCGTCCGATTTTGACCAAAGTGATAGTGAGCTCTACATTTTATCATTCGTAGTCACTTTGAACTTCCATAAACCTAGGAGTTAAATAACATCATGAGTAGCATTGAAGAACGCGTAAAGAAGATCGTTGCAGAGCAACTGGGCGTCAAAGAAGAAGAAGTGAAGAACGAAGCTTCTTTCGTCGAAGATCTTGGCGCTGATTCTTTGGATACCGTAGAGTTGGTAATGGCGCTCGAAGAAGAATTCGAGACAGAAATCCCGGATGAAGAAGCTGAGAAAATTACTACTGTACAGTTAGCCATTGATTACATTAACGCCAATCTGGCGTAATTGATTCTCAAGTTGTTGTTAAATTCAAAAAATCTGCATTAGTTAGAGAAGCCGTATTAGCAATAGTACGGCTTTTCTTTTTATTTATCTTTTCGATTGCTCGATAGGAGTTCACTGTGTCTCGAAGACGAGTTGTTGTAACCGGTATGGGCATGATTACCGCCTTGGGCAATACAGTTGCTGATACCTGGCAAGGTATAGTCAACGGCAAAAGTGGTATTCAAACCATCAGCCACTTCGATGCTTCAGCTTTTACAACTCAATTCAGTGCATCTGTAAAAAATTTGGGTTTGGATGACTACTTTCCGATTAAAGAAGCCAAAAAAATGGATGCTTTTATCCAATATGGAATGGTTGCTGGTATTCAGGCAATGCGTGATTCCGGTTTGGAAGTCACAGACGAAAACCGCACACGCATTGGCGTGTCGATTGGTTCGGGTATTGGCGGTATCGGCACTATAGAAGAGGGTGGTCATACACTCGAACATAAAGGACCTCGTCGGATCTCTCCGTTCTTTGTACCTAGCGCAATCATTAATATGATTTCAGGCAACCTTTCAATCCTGTTTGGTTTGCAAGGTCCTAACGTAGCAGTGACAACAGCTTGTACTACAGGGACGCATTCAATTGGATTTGCTTCACGGATGATTCAATACGGCGATGCCGATGTAATGGTTGCGGGTGGAGCTGAAATGGCGACTACACCGTTGGGGCTGGGCGGTTTTGCTGCGGCACGCGCGCTATCGACTCGTAATGACAATCCAGGTGCGGCATCCCGTCCTTGGGATAAAGATCGAGATGGTTTTGTTTTGGGCGACGGTGCTGGTGTTTTGGTACTTGAAGAATATGAGCATGCAAAAAAACGCGGAGCCAGAATTTATGCCGAGCTAACAGGTTTTGGTATGTCAGGCGATGCGTATCATATGACATCGCCTCCGGAAGACGGTTCGGGTGCGGCTGCGTCCATGTCCAATGCAATCAAAGATGCGGCAATCCCACTTGAGCTCATTAATTACATCAATGCACATGGTACTTCTACCTTGGCAGGTGATCTGGCTGAGTGCCGTGCTGTTAAGTCGGTTATGGGGGCTGCTGTAGGACAAGTTGCTGTAAGTTCAACCAAATCCATGATCGGGCACCTATTAGGCGCCGCCGGCGCTGTAGAGGCTATTTTCAGCGTCTTGGCCATACGAGATCAGGTCGCTCCGCCAACAATCAATCTTGATAACCCGGCAGAAGGCTGTGATATCAATCTGGTACCACATACTGCACAGACCAGAAAGATTGAGGCGGTCTTATCCAATTCGTTTGGATTTGGTGGAACTAATGGATCTCTCCTGTTTAGAAAAATTTAACAGAAGCCTCGGTTATTTAAACAAAACCATAAAAGACGCCGGGCAATGCTCGGCGTTTTTGATTAGACTTTGGCAATGTCACAAAACAGGTTATCTGAATCAACAATTTGGCATGTGAATTATTAATTCACGAAAATTACACATAGGATCAGCGCAAGATGTTTTTTCGCAAATTGTTTAGAACCTTGATAAAAACACTCTACGTTATTGTAATAATTGCGTTGGCGGGTTCAGTTTATCTATGGTTTTATTGGCAGGACTGGATGCAAAAACCTTTACCTGTTCCGGAGACTGGAATTTATCTAACTTTGGAGAAAGGGCAAACACTGAGTCATGCATTACAGGAGTTATCACAACAGAAGATTGTGACCTATCCAAAACCTTTGCGTTGGTACGCTCAGTTTTATCAGCTAACAAAAGTACACCAGGGTGAATATTTTTTGCAGGCAGGAATTACCCCTTCAGGTTTATTGGAAAAACTTAACAAGGGCGAAGTAGTTTTGTATCGTCTACGTTTTCAAGAGGGGTGGACAATTAAACAAGTTATGTCAGCCCTTGAGGCGACAGATAAACTAAAATCTGATACGCAGAATCTTACATTGGAAGAGATCGCGCAAAAATTGGAAATTGAAAATAGAAATCTGGAAGGTTGGATTTTCCCCGACACTTATAGTTTTAGTCGCAACACATCTGACTTGGATTTATTACGTCAAGCGCATCAAAAAATGCGCACTCTGCTAGACGAGAAGTGGCAATCTCGCGCCGAAAATTTACCTTATAAAACGGCCTATGAGGCTTTGATCATGGCTTCGATTATTGAACGTGAAACAGGCCATGCCAGTGAGCGAGAGAAAATTGCCGGCGTTTTTGTCAGGCGTTTGCAACAGGGGATCAGGTTACAAACTGACCCTACGGTTATTTATGGTATGGGGGACAGTTATAACGGCAAGATTGGTCGTGCAGATTTATTAAATCCTACTTCCTACAACACCTACCTGATTAGTGGCTTGCCGCCAACTCCAATTGCAATGCCCAGTTTGGCTTCAATTGAAGCCGCGTTGCACCCTGCGGCCGGTACCTCACTTTATTTTGTTGCCAAGGGCGATGGTACCAGTGAGTTTTCTGACACCTTGAGTGAGCACAACAATGCAGTTCGTCGTTACCAGTTAAAGCGGCGCAGTGATTATCGATCTACACCTTAAATTTCCCAAAAACAGCCAGCCTAGTTACAATGCCAACAACTTTTAAATCCTAACAATTGAGTGATTTATGTCCGCGTCAGATTTAGTCGATAAACCCGTCAAACCCATGCATTTTATCCAACATATTATTTCGCAGGATATTTCATCAGGTTTACATACAAAAATTGCAACTCGATTTCCGCCTGAACCCAATGGCTATTTACATATAGGTCATGCGAAATCCATATGCCTTAATTTTGGTATGGCGGAAGAGTTCGGTGGTGTTTGTACTTTACGCTTCGATGACACCAATCCTGAAAAAGAAAGCGAAGAATTCGTCAATTCCATTATGGAGGATGTGAAATGGTTGGGTTTCAATTGGGACGGCGACGTTCGTTATACTTCAGATTATTTTGATCAACTTTTTGATTGGGCTATTTATTTAATTAAAAATGATAAAGCTTTTGTTTGTGATTTAAATGGTGAGCAAATGAAAGCCTATCGTGGCACTTTAGTTGAGCCAGGTAAAAACAGCCCATATCGGGAACGCAGCGTCGAAGAAAATTTGGCTTTGTTTGAAAAAATGCGTGCAGGTGAATTTAACGAAGGTGCTTGTTCTTTGCGTGCCAAAATTGATATGGCATCACCTAATATTAATATGCGTGATCCTATTTTATATCGAATTAAAAAAGCACATCATCATCAAACAGGTGATAAATGGTGTATCTATCCCTCTTATGATTTTGCTCATGGACAAAGTGATGCGATAGAAGGCATAACACATTCTATTTGCACATTGGAATTTGAAGATCACAAACCCCTTTACAATTGGTTTATTGAAAATCTGCCGGTGCCCGCCATTCCTCGTCAATATGAATTTGCGCGTTTAAATATTAATTATGCTGTGACCAGTAAGCGCAAATTGAAACAATTAGTCGATGAGAACCATGTCGATGGTTGGAATGATCCACGCATGCCCACTATTTCGGGTATGCGTCGTCGTGGGTTTACGCCAGCATCCCTGCGCAGTTTCTGTGAACGAATTGGAGTAACTCGATCTGACAGTGTTGTCGATGTCGGTGTACTGGAATTTTGTGTGCGTGATGATCTGGATAAAAACGCGCCGCGCGCTATGTGTGTATTGCAACCTTTGAAATTAACTTTGACGAATTATCCTGAAGATAAAACTGAAATATTGACATTGCATAATCATCCAAGCCGAGAAGATTTGGGTGATCGTGACGTGACTTTTTCCAAAACGATTTTTATCGAGCAAGAAGATTTTCGGGAAGAAGCCAATAAAAAATATAAGCGATTGGTTTTAGGCAAGCGAGTGCGTTTGCGCGGCGCATACGTAATCGAAGCTGAATCTGTAGTAAAAGATGATGCAGGAAATATTGTTGAGATATTGGCAAAAGTCATTGAAGGTACTTTAGGAAAAGATCCCGAAGATGGTGTTAAGCCAAAAGGTGTTATCCACTGGGTGTCCGCGACGCACCATGTCAACTGTGAAGTTCGTTTGTATGATCGTTTATTCAACGATGAAGCACCGGACGCAGGTGGTAAAAACTTTTTAGATGCTTTAAATCCCAATAATTTACAAATTTTGGAAAATTGTAAAGCAGAACTGAGTTTAGCAAAAGCAATTGTTGGATCAGGTCTTCAGTTTGAACGCCAAGGTTATTTCTGTTTGGACAGTAAATACTCTACCCAAGAAAAATTAGTATTCAATCGGACCATTAGCCTGAAAGATAGTTTTGCAAAAATTGAAGAACAGGAATAGCCAAATGCTACAGATTTACAATACGTTAACTCGTCAAAAAGAAATTTTTAAACCTATAACTCCGGGAAAAATTTCTATGTATGTCTGCGGTATTACTGTGTACGACTATTGCCATATTGGTCATGCACGAACGTCCATTGCCTTCGATGTAATGGTGAGATTTTTGCGCAGTCAGGGTTGGGAGGTTAACTATGTGCATAACATTACCGATATTGACGATAAAATTATCCGTCGCGCCAATGAATTGAACGAGGATTACGGTCAGTTAACTGAGCGTTTTATTAAAGCAATGCACGATGATGAAACACAATTAGGCGTTTTACCGCCCAGTGTTGAACCGCGCGCGACGGAATTTATACAGCCTATTATTGAAATAGTGAATAAACTAATCGAAAAAGGTCATGCCTATCCTGCCGCAAATGGTGATGTCTATTATCGTGTGACCAGTTTTGCAGACTATGGAAAACTCTCGGATAAAAATATTGATGAATTACTTGCGGGCGCAAGAATTGAAGTGGGTGATGTTAAAGAAGACCCACGAGACTTCGTGTTGTGGAAGGGTGCCAAACCAGGTGAGCCCTCATGGCCATCACCTTGGGGAGAGGGGCGTCCAGGTTGGCATATTGAATGTTCGGCTATGGCTAAAAAATGTTGTGGTGATCAAATTGACATTCACGGTGGTGGCGCAGATTTGCAATTTCCTCACCATGAAAATGAAATAGCGCAAAGCGAAGCGGCGAATGGACATCAATATGTAAACTATTGGATGCATGCGGCTCCGTTGCGAGTTGATGGCGTGAAAATGTCAAAATCACTCAACAACTTTTTTACGATTCGCGACGTCTTGGCGAAATACCATCCAGAAGTTGTACGTTTTTTTCTGATCAATAGCCATTACCGTAGCCCTATAAATTATTCGGAAGATAATCTAATTGAGGCTCGTGCAGGCTTGGAGCGATTTTATACTGCACTTCGCGATTTCGTTGATATTCCTGCATCGAGTGAATCGCAATTGCAAAACAGTCAATATTACCAAGCATTTGTTGACGCTATGTCAGATGATTTCAATACACGTGTTGCCATGGCGACTCTCTATGATTTAGTACGGGAATTGAATTCAGTAGCAAAGTCTGATGTTGAACGGTCAAAAAAATTGGCAGGTGATTTAAAAGCTATGGGGCTTATTCTGGGTATTTTACATTCCAATCCCACTGACTTTTTGCAATCCGGTTCAACAGATCAAATGGCCGCAGAAACAGTTGATCAGTTAGTCATTGAGCGTATTCAAGCGAAACAAAATAAGAATTATGTAAGAGCAGATGAAATCCGCAAAGAATTAACAGCGGCTGGCATAGTGATAGAAGATGCTAAAGATGGCACAACCCAATGGCGCCGTGAATCATGAATAAATTGAGAAAGGCATTATTCGGTAATCGTGGTGTGGGTGTTAATCTTATTGCAAGTTTTTGTTTTATTTTGTTGGCTGTTTACGGTTGGGGATTGACCTGGCGAGAGGTTGGGCAGTATTTGTTAATACTTTTATGTTTGTTGGTTGTAATTTTAGTTCCTGCTTTTTTTTTAGGGCTTTTGCTGCGTAAAATTCGTAAATAGTAATTATATCTCGTAGGTTGGGGTGCAAACCCCAACGTTTGTCCTCGATAGAAATTCGCTGTTTGGGTGTGCACCGCAACCTACAAATCACACGCGATTCAAAATAATTTCCAATACAACTTTGCTGCCAAAATAAGCCAGCATCAAACTGATAAATCCAGCTAAAGTCCAGCGGATAGCTTTGTTGCCGCGCCAGCCTTGGAAGTGTCGACCCCACAATAGTAATGCATAAATCAGCCAGGCAGCAATACCGAAAACAGTTTTGTGAATGAGATGTTGTGCAAACATGTCTTCCAAAAACCAGAAGCCTGATAAAATTGCCAAAGTTAATAAAATTTCACCTACCCATAAAAATTCGAATAGAAGTGATTCCATAGTTTGTAATGGTGGCATCAACCGAGTTTGCGCAAAGTGTGTTTTATTTTTGAGTAACTTATTTTGGTAGGCTAAAAAAACTGCTTGAAGGCTGGCAATGGTTAATAGGCTGTAGGCCAAAATTGATAGTATGACGTGAACGGCCAAATGAAAATTGAGAATTAATTTTTCGCCGAGGTAATTTCCCACAATTGCCGCTATTAATGATAAGCATGACAAGGGAAATAAAAGAATAAATAAATTGTGTAAGGGTTTTTTAATGCTACTGATCAGAACAATCGCATTAATCACCCAAAAAATTAAAGATGATGCGTTAAACAGGCTGAGTTGAAAGCCAGCTTGAGTCACGCTAGCGGTAAATATTCCAGTGCCATGAGTAATCAATGCAGCGGAACCTATTCCAAATAGGGTTCCTTTGGGGATTGGCAGTTGCCGTTTCATTGCGCTCCACAAAAAAATGGACGCAAACACATAAATTACAAGGGCAGTTAGATTGGCGACGAGTATGGTCATGATAAAAACAGGCGTTTGAAAACTTGGCGTTAGTGTGTCACAGGAGGTTGACAAAATACAGCGGTGGAGTGTCAGCTGATGTTTTAAAAAAGCCTTAAGCCTGGGTCGCAACTAAGAGATTGAGCAGGTATAATTCGGCCAATTTTGTACTCCATGAGATTTTGTTTCTATGTTCGACAATCTAAGTGATCGACTCTCGCAAACCTTCCGTAGCATTACTGGTAAAGCCCGCCTGAGCGAAGACAACATCAAAGATGCTTTGCGAGACGTGCGAAAAGCCTTGTTGGAGGCTGATGTCGCCTTGCCTGTGGTCAAGGGATTTATTGATCAAGTGCGTAGCCGCGCATTGGGGCAGCAAATCAGTAAAGCGCTTAATCCTGGACAGCAATTTCTAAAAATCGTTCAAGCCGAATTGGTTACCACTATGGGTGAAGCCAATGAGAGTTTGAATCTTGCGCAGCAACCACCCGCCATTATTCTTATGGCCGGTTTACAAGGGGCGGGTAAGACTACCTCAGTCGCTAAACTTGCGCGTTTTTTAAAAGAGCGTGAGAAGAAAAAAGTCTTGGTTGTCAGTGCGGATGTTTATCGCCCTGCAGCTATTCAACAGTTACAAACGTTAGCGAGTGAAATAGGCGTTGATTGTTTCCCTTCAACTGGGGACCAAAAGCCACTGGATATCGCCCGCGCAGCAATTGATCACGCAAAACGTCAGTTCTTTGATGTACTGATAGTCGATACCGCAGGCCGCTTACACATTGATGAAAGTTTGATGACTGAAATCAAACAATTACATGCTGCACTTAACCCGATTGAAACACTTTTCGTAATAGATGCAATGATTGGCCAGGATGCTGTGAATACAGCGAAGGCATTCAACGATGCGCTACCTTTAACCGGTGTAATTCTCACCAAAGCAGACGGTGATGCACGAGGCGGTGCTGCGCTTTCTGTGCGTCAAGTTACCGGTAAGCCGATTAAGTTTTTGGGTATTGGCGAAAAAGTGGATGCACTTGAACCCTTTTATCCTGACCGTTTGGCATCACGTATTTTAGGTATGGGTGATGTGCTCTCTCTGATTGAGCAGGTTGAGCGTACAGTTGATAAAGAAAAAGCTGAAAAATTAATTCAAAAAGTCACCAAGGGTCAAAAGTTTGATCTGAATGATTTGCGTGAACAATTACAACAAATGAAAAATATGGGTGGGCTTGGCTCTATGCTGGATAAATTGCCAGGCATGGGTAACATGGCACAGGCAGCTCAAATGTCGACGATGAATAAACAATTTTCTACCATGGAATCCATTATTAATTCTATGACTCCGTGGGAACGTCGTCATCCCGATGATTTAAATGGTTCGCGCAAGCGCCGCATTACAGAAGGTTCAGGTACCAGCATTCAGGATTTAAATCGTTTGCTAAAACAACATAAACAAATGGCGAAAATGATGGGCAAAATGAAAGGTGGCGGCATGTCTAAAATGATGCGCGGTCTAGGCGGCATGATGCCAGGCAGTGGAATGATGCCTCCTAGATTAAAATAATCTGCTTTATCTTAACTTATTTTGAAGATCAATCTCAAAAAATATTTCGTCATGCTCTGAGGCATGACGAAATATCGCCAAAAAAGTAAAGGTTAATCAATACTTGATTCCACACCCATAACTGACAGTGCTGGTTTCAGAAACTGTTTTCCCTGACATATATTCGTCCATGGCTTTGTCGATATAATTAGTTGCTTTTGCAATATCCTCTTTATCAGCTGATGGAATGCTGTCGATTGCACCTTTATAAATTAATTTTCCTTCGGTATTAATAATGTACATGTGTGGTGTGGTTTTGGCGCCGTAGGTTTTACCAGTAGTTCCATCTTTATCAAATAGTACAAAGCTGGGGTGTGCCTTGCGCTTCTCCGTAAGCTGGTTAGCTTTTTCCGGCGTTACAGCTCCTTGTTTTCCTTTTGCTGATGAAATAATTGATAGCCAAATGACATCTTGTTTAGTGTATTTTTCTTGAAGATTTTGCATATTGTGGCTGCCATAATGTTTTTTAACAAAAGGACATTCATGGTTCGTCCATTCGAGAATCACGGTTTTACCTTTAAAATCTGATAAGGCGTGTGATTTTCCATAGGTATCGCTGAGTGTGAAATCTGGAGCCGTATCTCCGATATTTACAGATGCAAAACAGGGTAGGGCCATAAAACTTATGGCAATGGCACTGATTAAATTTCTCATGTCGATTGCTCCTGGGTAGAAAGTTGAACTCGATAGCTCTTTAGATGATCTACAACAATAACTAAATTAATCTTTTCTGGAAGATTGACAAATGCATCATTGAGATCCTGTTTCCATAAAACCCAATTGTTTTTCCATCGTTGAGATTGTGTCGACTGATAAGAAACGACTTGCGTATTTTCAATAAAAATATCAACAGTCACTGCGTTTTGGAAAATTGTCTGTGTTAGAAAAAGTTCCAGTTGCAACTTGCGATCAACAATAGATACTGTTCCATCCATTAACTCAGTATTTTCCGGAATTTTTTTCGCCCAGTCTGCAAATAAATTCGCATTTGAATTTTTTTCACAAGCATCGGTAACGACAAAAGATTTGGCTAATTTGGCCTTTCCTGGAATGCAAATATCTTTGCAGACAAGCCAATTAACATCAGCAATTAATTCTGTTTTATTTTCTGTCATATTTTTGGTTTGCATGGAGACAGGTAATAGCAATTGACCGGAATAACCAAAATTACTAATGGAATCTAATTCAATGACATGTGGAAAAGCCCATTGAATGCTGCCGGTGGTTATTTGTGAGGATAGATCCCAATGAATGTTTGGTGCTAGTCCTGCATCACCTGGATTGATCCAATAGAGATGCCAGCCAGGCTGCAAATTAAACAAAATACCTGTTGAAAATTTTCCATTTTTAGGGAGTTTATTGCAATCGCTAATGAGTTTTACATTGAGTTCTGATGTTTCAGCGAATTCATTGCTAAAGGAGATAGGTGTAATGAATAAAAAGACCAACAATAAATATCGCATGATTATTTCCAAGTTTGATTGGCTGCATCATAAGCGCGGATCATGACAGTAAATGCTAAGAAAAGCTGTTAAGCAGCGTTGATAAATTTTTTTAATCATCAATGTCGCCCAATCCCACCCTTTATTCGTTATTTATTAATCTCCCTGTAGGGTGACAACTATGCTGCGTGAACCTCCATGGTTTCGGTGCTCACCAAGATATATGCCTTGCCAGATCCCCATGTTTAATTGGCCGTTGCTAATTGGAATACTAAGACTTGAACCCAATAAGCTGGATTTAATATGTGCCGGCATATCATCACTTCCTTCATCCAAATGTATGTAATAAGGTTGATCTTCAGGAACCATATAATTGAAATGATTTTCAAAATCTTTTCTAACACTGGGGTCAGCATTTTCATTAATGCTAAGAGAAGCTGAGGTATGCTTAATGAAAATATTTATCAAGCCCATGCGAATCTGTTGGATTTCTGTAACTTGTTGAAGTATTTCGTCCGTGATTAAGTGAAATCCACGGCTTCGTGGTTTTAATTGAAATTCTTTTTGCAAAAATTTCATAAAAGATCCTAATCTGGAAATAAGCCTAATTAATTTAAATTGGTAATTGAGTAGTGTATTTTACTTGCTTCAAAGCGAAAGCGGAATTTATCGATCCTAAATTGGGCAAGTTAATTAATTGTGTTTTCATTAGTTTTTCATAGTGTTCAACACTTTGCACGACTACACGCAAAACATAGTCCTTGTCGCCACTGGTTGAATAACATTCAACAATTTCAGGTATGGCGGTTACCGCTGCTTCAAAAGCTTCCAGAGCTGCTTGCTCGTGATGTTTAATCGTAATGTAGGCGTGAACATTTACACCCAGGTTTAATTTTGTCGCATTTAATAGGGTCACTTTGTGATCAATTATGCCTTCTGCTTCGAGATGTTTCAGTCGTCGCCAGCAGGGCGTATGTGAAAGTCCAACCAAATTGCCCAAGTCGGCCATGGAATAGTCTGCATTTTGTTGAAGAGCACGTAAAATGGCGCGATCAATGTCATCAAGTTCAACTTTTGCACTCATTGGTTTGTCCTATGGATTGGTGTTGGGTATCGAAATTGTAGGATGAATGATTTAATTGAACAATAAATATGAGGACATTTTTATAAAATGGTTTGATATTGGTTATAGTTTGTCCTGATGGCGGAAAATACTCCTTTGGTAAAGAGGCTTCTTATTGTGATTGTGAATCTGTCCGCGTATCCTATGGCCTCTTTAGGTCGCTATGGCCGTTGTTTATCGCGTGTTAGGGCTGTTCTATAGCAACCTACACAATAAGAAAGTATTGCTAAGGAGCATTCCGCAATGAGAGTTATTCTGTTGGGCGCACCCGGCGCAGGTAAAGGGACGCAAGCGCAACTCATCATGGAGCGTTTTGGTATTCCACAAATTTCCACTGGTGATATGTTGCGAGCCGCCGTAAAAGCCGGTACTCCTTTAGGGCTACAAGCTAAAGATATTATGACCGCAGGTGGTTTGGTATCGGATGATTTGATTATTGCCTTGGTTAAAGAGCGTATTTCTTCCAGTGATTGCGCAAAAGGTTTCTTGTTTGATGGTTTTCCGCGCACTATTCCACAGGCAGAAGCATTGTTGGATGCAGGTGTCGAAATTGATCACGTAATTGAAATTTTTGTTCCAGATGAAGAAATTGTTTCCCGGTTAAGTGGACGCCGCGTGCATGAAGCATCTGGTCGTGTTTATCACTTGATTCATAATGCTCCGAAAGTTGAAGGTCATGACGATTATACGGGTGAGCCGTTGATTCAACGCCCGGATGATAGTGAAGAAACTGTTCGTAAACGTTTGAGTGTGTATCATGATCAAACGGAACCTTTGGTTGGCTTTTATCAAAAGTTAGCTGCCAGTGGCAAAGCAAAAACACGTTACAGCCGCATTAATGGAATAGGATCAGTTGATCTTATTCGTCAGCAATTGCTTGCCGTTTTGTCCTAGGGTGATTGATTTGTGAACATAGGCTCCTGCGGGAGCCTATTTTTTTGAAACAAAAAAGAGGTCTTCTAATCAATATGAGTATTATTCTCGCGTTGGATTCATCAACGGATGCCTGCTCGGTAGCGCTGAATATTCATGGTGATGTTCATCAATTGTTTGAGTTAGCGGCAAAATCACACACTCAACGATTATTGCCCATGGTTGATCAGTTGTTAGCTAATGCAGGTTTGTCTTTATCTCAATTGGATGCAATCGCTTTTGGCCGTGGTCCGGGTTCATTTACTGGATTGCGAATATGTATGGGCGTCGTACAGGGCTTGGCTTTTGGAGCAGATTTACCGGTGGTACCGGTTTCTACATTAGCGTCTATGGCTTTATCTTTTCATTCGCAATATTCCAATATTAATTTACCTATAGTGTCCTGTTTGGATGCGAGAATGAGTGAAGTCTATTGGGGGTTGTATCAAATCGAAGATAGGCTTCCTATTCTTCAAGGCGAAGAGTCTGTGTCGTCTCCGGAATCGTTGATTAAGTCGCCAACTTTCCAAATGTTGGAGGATAAATTCGTTGCAGTTGGGCAGGGTTGGCATTATCCATCTTTCTCTCAAGCCCTTTCCCAGCGAAATTCCACAAACTTGGCGATGGAAATTTATCCGAATGCGGAAAGCATCGCAAAAATAGCTGCCCAAGCTGTCGCAAATGGTCAGATACAGTCTATTCTTGGCACCTTACCTGTATACTTGCGCGATACAGTTTCATGGCAAAAAAGACCGGCGGCACGCCGGCAAATTCAAATTGATTAGTCACAGGTGTAAATGAGTTATGGCGCTTTCAATAGCCGAGTTTAATCAGGGATTACTCGAATACTTACAATCTTCACCTACGGCATTTCATGCTGCTGAGCAGATGCGTCTCAGATTGGTAGACGCAGGATTTATTCTTTTACGTGAGTCAGATCAATGGCAACTTGAATCCGGAAAATCTTACGTAATTACAAGAAATGATTCTTCAGTTATTGCTTTCACTTACGGTCAAAACTCTCTGATAGAAAACGGAATTAAAATGTTGGGAGCGCATACTGATAGCCCCTGTTTAAAAGTGAAACCGCAACCTGAGCTTAATCACCGCGGCTATTCGCAATTGGGCGTTGAAGTTTATGGAGGTGCTTTATTGGCACCTTGGTTTGATCGGGATTTATCGATTGCAGGTCGAGTTACTTATCAAGATAAAAATGGTATTGCGAGTGTGTTATTGGATTTTAAAGATCCGATCGCGTTTATCCCCAGTTTGGCAATTCATTTGGATCGTGAAGCGAATTCTAACCGTTCGATTAATTCGCAAAAAGATATAGTTCCCGTGTTAGTACAATCAGAACAAACGGAATTGAATTTTAAAGTGTTGTTAAAAGATTTGGTTACTAAGAACTACCCGGAACTTAAAGACGTTTCCTTGCTGGATTTTGAAATGAGTTTATATGACACCCAAGCTCCAGCAATGGTGGGTTTGGAAAAACAATTTATTGCCAGTGCGCGTTTGGATAATTTGTTGAGTTGTTATGTTGGTCTTTGTTCAATTTTACAAGCAGACAATCAGAATTCTGCATTATTTATTGCGACTGATCATGAAGAAGTGGGTAGTGCTTCTTGTTGCGGAGCTAAAGGTCCATTGTTACAACAATTTTTGGAAAGATTAATGCCGGACGCTCAGAATCGCGCACGTTGTATTGATCGCTCGTTAATGATCTCAGCGGATAATGCGCACGGTGTGCATCCTAACTTTATGGATAAGCATGATGAAAATCATGGTCCGATTTTAAATAAAGGGCCGGTGATAAAAATTAACGCCAATCAACGTTATGCGACAACTAGCGATACTTCAGCAGTATTTCGCGCTCTTTGTGAGTTGGAAAATATACCTGTTCAAGCATTTGTTGCAAGAACCGATATGGGATGTGGCAGTACCATAGGTCCCATTGTTTCGTCAGAAGTGGGTGTTAAAACAGTTGATGTTGGTGTACCTACCTTTGCTATGCATTCGATTCGGGAAATTGCAGGTGAGAAGGACGCCTGGTATTTGTACAGAGCAGTACAACAATTTTTTTCAGGAAAAGTTAATTTACACAAGTAAAAATACAGAGATACGTCCATGAGTATTGAGTTAGAGCAACTGTTGCGATTTAGCCCATTAAATACCTTAAGTAAGGACTACTTGACGCAATTGGCGACAAAAGCGGAAATTAAAAATTTTCCCAAGGGCAGTATTTTATTTAAGCGGAGTCATCCCTTGAATGAAAAGTTGTTTTTGTTAGATGGGCAAGTTGATTTAATTGATGCCTCTTTTAATGTTATCGAAGTGACACCAAAACATGAGCGTGGATCTCAGGCCTTAAATAATACTGAACCGCTTTTGCATACGGGTGTTAGTAAAAGCATGGTAAGTATTTTATTCGTTGAGAAAGATTTTCTTGATTTGGTGTTAGCTTGGAGTGAAAGCCAAAACCAAACGAATAAAGCTAAAAAACAATCAAAGTCTACTGCTTTAACAGGGGAGCAGGATTGGATGTCATCATTGATTGAAGCGCCTTTGTTTGAGAAATTACCACCTGCCAATATTCGCCAACTCTTTGCGCGTTTTACTCCGATTGAAGCGACTAAAGGACAAAAAATCATAGCGCATGGTGAGCGTGGTGATTTTTTCTACGTGTTGGAGGCAGGGACAGCAAATGTTTTAGATAGCACTGGAAAAATACTCGCCAAGCTGGGTGTAGGCAATTATTTTGGTGAAGAAGCTTTGGTTGGTGATACTACTCGTAATGCTACAGTTGAAATGACGAGCGATGGCAAGCTGATGCAATTAACAAAAGAAGATTTTGTAGAGTTGCTGGCAGCTCCTGTACAGCGTCATGTCAGCGGGGATGAATTGAAAAAACTAAGCCGTGATTGGGAAATGTTGGATGTGCGTTTACCACTTGAACGAAAAATTCAAGCGGTAACTGGCAGTAAAGGCATTCCATTAAAACAATTACGAGATTTTCTAAAAGATCTTAAAAAGGATGTGCTCTACGTAGTGACTGACGACTCTGGGCGTCGCGCTAATATTGCGGTACAACTTTTAACTCAAGCTGGATACGAAGCCTGCATTTTAAAAAATTCAGTATCTTATTATCCACAAGCGTAAATTTAATAATTTTTAAGCAATTAATCTATGAGTAAACAACGAATATTAACGGGCATCACGACTACCGGAACTCCCCATTTGGGTAATTATGTGGGTGCTATACGTCCAGCAATTCTTGCCAGCCAACAGGATCAAACAGAATCTTTTTATTTTCTTGCTGATTTTCATGCATTGATTAAATGCCATGATCCTGAATTAGTGCATCAGTCTACACGCGAAATTGCGGCAACTTGGTTGGCTTTAGGATTGGATACAGACAAAGCGTTTTTTTATCGTCAATCGGATGTCCCGGAAATTCCTGAATTATGTTGGTTGCTGACCTGCATGGCGGCAAAAGGTTTAATGAATCGCGCGCACGCCTATAAAGCATCTGTTGATGCTAATCGTGAAGCTAATCAGGATGATGATTTCGCAATTACTATGGGCTTGTATTCTTATCCCATCTTAATGGCGGCTGATATTTTAATGTTCAATGCACATAAAGTACCAGTTGGAAAAGATCAGATTCAACATATTGAAATGGCTCGCGACATTGCAGCACGTTTCAATCACCATTATGGTGATCATTTTGTATTACCGGAAGCGCAAGTTGATGATGATGTGGCGGTATTGCAAGGTTTGGATGGTCGCAAGATGAGTAAAAGTTATGGAAATACAATTCCTTTATTTTTACCTGAGAAACAGTTAAAAAAATCGGTCAATAAAATTTTGACTAATTTATTAGAGCCGGGTGAACCTAAAGACCCGGACACAGCTCCAGTCTTTCAAATTTGGCAAGCTTTTGCGACGACTGAGCAAACAGCATATATGCGCGAAGAGTTTGCTAAAGGTATTGCTTGGGGTGAAGCGAAGCGTCAACTGTTTGAGCTTATCAATTCGCAGATTGCTGAGCCGAGAGAAAAGTACGAATCGTTATTAGCGAATCCGAAATTTATAGAAGAAAAATTACAAGAAGGTGCTGCCAAAACACGTGAACGTAGTAAGCCGTTTTTAGAAAAGTTGCGTAGTGCTGTGGGAATTAGACCAGTCAGCTAGCAGTTTTGAAAATAGCCAAGTTAACTATGCTAATCGGTTTTTTCAGTTTTCTTCTTTAGTGAAAGCTTGGCGCGTTGCGGTTTATCAGATCGGTCAGCAAAAAGTTTGGTTAATTCTTCGCGCGCTTTTATCGCTTCTTGTGCTGGAGTCGGAATTGAAGGTTTAGTAACAGTTGATTTCGCTAAAAATTCCAACCCATTACGAAGTAGGCGGGTTTGGTCTATAAAACTAATTCCTTCCGGGAATTTACCTGGATACACATCTGATGGATCTTTTGGGTTTCCTTCAATTCGAATCGTAAATCCGCTGCTATGGGTAGCGCTATTTGCGGCCAAGTCGGCCGTCCAATCGTCAAAATTCATAGTAAAGTCACTGATATTACTAACTGCAGAGGCCGGTATTAAATCATAAAATGACTTATGAACAAATACTTTCCTTAAGTTCAAAAGCAAAATCACTTACCTGGAGTTCATATTGGGGTGAAAACTTGGCATATTGTGGATAGCGACAAGCCGATGACTAAATTTCTACAAAGCTCCAGCTTAATAAGGCTTATGCTAAGCTCTTCTACAAAATTGAAAAACGAGATTCGATATCCAGGCAGGAAATGCTATTCCAAAAAAACAGGTTAGAATATGAAAAATTCTAACTCTCCTGCTATTTCTCTTTCGGTAGCGATTCCAGATAAATTCCATTATTTTTGCTCATCGCATACGGAGGTATTAATGAATAAGTTCCGAACTGAACACGACAGCATGGGGGAGGTTCAGGTTCCTTCCAATGCACTCTATGGTGCACAAACCCAGCGTGCGATCGATAATTTTGTAATTAGCAATCTGCGGTTGCCGATGCGTTTTATTTATGCTGTTGTGCAAATTAAAAAGGCAGCAGCGCAAACTCATTTAGAATTGAATTTATTAAACGCGGAAATTGCAACGGCAATTACTCGTGCTAGTGATGCAATAATTGCGGGTGATCATGCTGACCAGTTTCCCGTTGATCTGTTTCAAACAGGTTCTGGTACTAGCACTAACATGAATGTAAATGAAGTCATTGCTAATTTGGCAACTGAGCAGACGGGAAAAAATGTTCACCCAAATGATCAGGTGAATATGAGTCAAAGTAGTAATGATACTATTCCGAGTGCTATTCATATCAGTGCAGCAATGGCACTTGACCAACAACTCTTTCCTGCATTGGAAAATTTGCACACCAGTTTGCTGGGTAAAGCGGAGCAATTAAATGATATTGTAAAAACAGGTCGCACTCATTTAATGGATGCTATGCCTCTAACTTTTGGTCAAGAAATAGGTGGTTGGGCCAGTCAAATTGAAAGTAACTATCTTCGTTTGCAAATGCTTTTACCGCAATTACTGCAGCTTGCGCAGGGTGGTACGGCTATAGGTACAGGTGTAAATACTCCAGAAAAATTTAGAGAAATATTTACGCGACACTTGAGTGACAACCTTGGCTTACCTTTTACAACTGCAAATAATTTTTTTGCATTGATCAGTGCTCAGGATACCGCGGTAGCCATTTCAGGATCGTTAAAAACATTGGCTGTAAGTTTAATGAAAATTTCCAATGATTTGCGATGGATGAATTCAGGTCCGCTTTCCGGAATTGCCGAAATTAATTTGCAAGCCTTACAGCCTGGTTCATCTATTATGCCCGGCAAAGTGAATCCGGTTATTCCTGAAGCCGTGTGTATGGTATGTGCACAGGTGATGGGAAACGATACAAGTATTAATATCGCCGGGCAATCCGGTAATTTTCAATTGAATGTCATGCTGCCGTTGATCGCATACAATTTATTGCAATCTATTGAGTTACTCAGCAATGCGTGCAATCAATTGGCAGAAAATACTATTTCCAGTTTTACAGTCAATCAAACGACTCTTGATAAATCGCTCGCAACTAATCCCATTTTAGTGACAGCACTAAATTCCATTATTGGTTACGAAAAAGCAGCGGCGATTGCAAAAAAAGCCTATCGCGAAAACCGTGCCATTATTGATGTTGCAGAAGAAGAAACACAAATTAGTCGAGCGGAACTGGAATCTTTATTAGATCCAATACGTTTAACGGGTCAATAATTATTACCGCAAGCTTACATTCAGTTTATCCACAACAGCTGCCCAGTCGGCATCACAAATAATTTGTTCGCGCAGAAATTTAGCTTGAGCTGCTGTCCAAAAGGGTGCATCAGAAAGTTTAATCTTTGGATCCAAAGGGCGATGGGACTGAATAAATGCATGAATGTCCGCCTCGGAAGATGGTAAACCGAGCTGAGCGAATAAATTGGCGTCAGAATGCAGATTGTTTTCCATAATAGCTCCTCTTGATTTGGCGAATTGATCCTAAAAATAGATTTAATAGAAGGCTTAGTATGACATACATCTTAGGCTTCAGGAAAGTCAAGCCATAGAGCCGGTGTGTAATTTAACTGAATGGTAGATCACAAAAAAATAAATTTAAATTACAAAAGATTTTGATCGAGTAAAACTGATTTCACTTACAATCTCACACAGACTTTTTGTGAGTATGGATAGATCTTCGTTGCTAATAATAAAGGGTGGCGTTAAATAAATAATATTGCCGAAAGGTCTTAACCACACACCTTTCTCGATTATTTTTGGAAGAAGTGATTGGGTATTAATCTTTTCTTCCATTTCTATGACGCCAATTGCTCCAAGTACTCGAACATCTTTAACTCCCGGCATATTTTTGCAGGGTAATAATTCCTGCTTCAATTGTTGTTCAATAGATTTTACTTTTGATTGCCAATCTTCGCTGAGCAATAAATCAATACTGGCATTAGCGACAGCACAAGCCAAAGGATTGGCCATGTAGGTAGGGCCGTGCATAAAAATATTGGCTGCTCCCTGATTAATGCCATCACTCACTTTATCATTACACAATGTTGCTGCTAGCGTGATATATCCGCCGCTGAGTGCTTTACCCAGGCACATAATATCGGGAGAAATTCTGGCGTGCTCGCAAGCAAATAATTTTCCAGTACGACCAAAACCTGTTGCAATTTCATCAGCAATTAATAAGAGTTCATATTCATCGCAAAGTTCACGAACGGCTTTCAAGTAAGCAGGCGAATAAAACTTCATTCCGCCAGCACCCTGTACTATGGGTTCCAAAATAACGGCGGCAATATTTTGTTTGTTGCGTTTTAACATTTGCGCAAAATGATCGAAATTTGTTTCATTTAGCCCTTCATCAAACCCACTATTGGGTGATTCAGCAAAAAATTGATGCTGTAATGACTGATGAAATAAATGATGCATACCTGAATGGGGGTCGCATAAAGACATAGTCGATAAGGTATCGCCGTGATATCCCTGCTTAATGGTTAAAAATTTACAGCGTTGTGGTTGCTTTGATGAGATCCAATATTGCAATGCCATTTTCATGGCGACTTCTACCGCGACTGAACCCGAATCGCTAAAAAATACTTTGTTTAATCCTGCTGGCGTTATGTCAACTAATTTTTTTGCAAGTTTGACTGCGGGTCCATGAGTGAGACCGGCAAACATCACATGTGCCATATTGTCTAATTGCGATTTGACAGCTTGATTTAACACTGGATGGTTATAGCCGTGTACACAACTCCACCAGGATGAAATACCGTCAATTAATTCACGATTATCAGTGAGTTTTATGCGAACGCCTTCTGCACTTTTAACTGAGAAAATTTGTCCTGGGGAGCCGAATTGCGTGTAGGGGTGCCAGATAAATTGCTTATCAATTTCGATTAATTGTTCACTGGTGAGCAACTCAAATGACATCTTTAGCCCTTATTCAATTCACAATGCTTTAGCTACACACCTTAATTAAAGAAATCAATCAAAGCCAGCTGTTTTTGTGAAGGAGGATAAGTGTGTCTTGAGTAAATGAGGGCCAAACTAGGCGACGGCTAATTCTTCTTGATGTGATACCGATTCCAGTCGATTTAAACAATTCATTAATTCAATGCGTGTTTTTTCGGGAAGGTCGACAAATTGTACGCAAACTCTGGTGCTGCGAAAGGGCTCTCTTTCCATTCGAAATGCACAGATGCGTCCCTTGCAGCGTAAATGAATTTGATCATCCAGCGTCATTTCACAAAGAGGTAGCAAGGCACCGTGGCGTAACTGTCCCAATAAATTTCCTGAAATGGACAGACTAAAGCCACCAGTGGAGATATCCTGAAGTTTTCCATAGCAAGGCTCAGCGCCCAGAGTTCGAATTTTTACTAAAGTTGCCGCGCCGCCAAGAGAAAACCGTGTTTGACGGCGGCGAGGTTGCCACTGTATGTGTTCGGGTAAGCTAAGCGCAATTCCTTGTGTACCGAATTGATTTCCCATGGCAACAATATGTGATTCGATAAGTAATTCTTCGCCCTTTCGGTGATGTCGTAAAACCAGCGAGTCACCTATGTCCAATGCATGTTGCTGCGGGAAGAGTTCATCAATCCAAATAAGACCGCGTTCAATATCTATAGCAAGAATCATTGTTTGAAAGCGCATGCGGCTGTTACCCCATTTCACTTCCAATAATTGTTTGCTGTCTTGAAGTTGAATTAAAGGTAAGCAGGTATTGATGTCTATGACGCGCGGCGAAGTTTTCGCTTCCTTCTGTTCTTCGGCTTGCGATAATAAATGTGATTCGTGTTTACCCAAAAGCCGTTGGAAGAATCCCATAGTTAACCCCGTTTGATGCCTAAAGATTGTGTCGTTAAATTCAGTAGAGCAAGCCATGTGCCATTGTAGATTTCCTGAGAAATCAATGCTTCCGAAAAAATACTCGGCCATTCGTTGCCGCTTGATTTTCACTATTTCAATGCCGACTGCAAGTCATTTCCGCTAATGATTCATTTGGCTTGCCACTTGCGCAAACGCAATGCATTGGTCACAACAAATACACTGGATAATGCCATAGCGCCAGCTGCCAGCATTGGCGATAAAAGCCAGCCAAAAAATGGATAAGCAATTCCTGCAGCTAAAGGAATCAAGGCTGCATTGTAAGCAAATGCCCAAAATAAATTTTGTTTGATATTACTCATGGTTGCTCGTGCTAAGCCGATACTTTTGGGTACGCCTTGCAGATCGCCACTGACCAATACCAGATCGGCACTTTCTATGGCGATATCCGAACCTGTACCAATCGCCAAGCCCAAATCTGCTTCAGCCAACGCGGGTGCATCGTTAATGCCATCACCAACAAATGCTATTGCGCCTTCTTTGTTTCGCAACTGTTTGATAGCCGCCACTTTTTGCTCGGGCATCACTTCCGCAATCACCAAATCAATTCCCAATTGATCACCAATGACTTGCGCGGTTCTTTTGTTGTCACCGGTAATCATGGCGATTTTAAAACCCAAAGTATGTAAGGCAGCTACGGCATCTGCTGTGTCGGGTTTGACCGTATCGGCGAGAGCCATCACGGCAGCCACGCGATTATTAACGGCCATGTAAATAGGCGTTTTACCGTGATCAGCTAAGGTTTTTGCAGCATTACTAAATTCATCCAAAGAAATATTTAAATTGTTAAAAAGACGATCGGCGCCTATGACAATTTTTTCACCTGAAACACGGGCGCTTAATCCGCTACCGGGAATCGCTTCAAAACTTTCCAGTTTGCCCAGTGTTATGTTTTCAGTTTCTGCTGCTTGGACTAAGGCGTGGGCAATAGGGTGTTCTGAATGTTGTTCTGCTGCGGCGGCTAAAGCTAATAAATGATTTTTTTCAAACTCTGGTGCAACAATAAAATCCGTTAGCCTGGGTTTGCCTTCAGTTAAGGTTCCGGTTTTATCAAAGGCAATGGTTTTGATTTCGGCAAGACTTTGTAAGGCACTACCGCGACGAAATAACAGACCCATAGTCGCTGCGCGACCAGTGCCCACCATTATTGATGTCGGCGTCGCAAGCCCCATAGCGCAGGGGCAGGCGATAATCAGCACCGCTACTGCATTCACCAAAGCATAACTTAACGAAGGTTCAGGGCCGAATATCAGCCAGACCAGAAAAGTAATCAGTGCTATCAGCATCACAGCAGGGACAAACCATTGAGTGATTTTATCTACCAACGCTTGAATGGGAAGTTTGGAGCTTTGTGCGTTTTCGACCAAATTGATGATCTGAGCCAGAACTGTGTCCTTACCAATTTTCGCCACTCTGTAGGTAAGAGAACCATTAGTATTTAAGGTGCCGCCTATGACTGGATCACCAACAGATTTACTCACAGGAATGGGCTCGCCCGTCATCATGGATTCGTCTACAAAGGAACTGCCTTCGGTAATTTCTCCATCCAAAGAAACCCTGTCCCCCGGGCGAATAAGTAAGGAGTCACCCATTTGGATCTGGTCTATATCGACAGTTTCCAGTTTTCCATTGCTGACCCGGGTTGCTGTGTGAGGTTGGAGTTTTATCAAGCGTGAAATGGCGTCACTGGTACGGCCACGAGCTTTGGATTCCATTAATCGCCCCAAGAGAATCAAGGTTACTATGACTGCCGCCGCTTCGTAATAGACATTCACTGTGCCAGTAGGTAATGCACTGGGCAAAAAGGTAGCGACCAGCGAATATCCCCAAGCAGCAAGGCTGCCCAGAGCGACCAGCGAATTCATATCAGGAGCAAAGCGGGCGAGGGCAGGCAAGCCTTTAAGATAGAAAACTCGCCCAGGCCCAAACATGACCAGAGTGGTTAAGGTCGCTTGAATGATCCAGTTCCAAATACCCAGATTTGTCATCAACCAATAATGAAATGCCGGGATAACATGGGCACCCATTTCCAGGATAAAAACGGGTAAAGCACCGGCCAAACTCAATTTAAATTGGCGAAGGAGTTGAAGTCTTTCTGCTTCGTGTTTTTCGGATTGGTTTTTATCAGCAACTTGAGGGATATGAGCCGAATAACCCGCCTGCACAACAGATTGAATCAAGGTAGTATTCGGGATTGCTTTCGATAGCGTCAGATGAGCCCTTTCGGTTGCAAGATTCACACTGACACTGCTCACGCCATCCACTTTCGCCAGAGCTCGTTCAACATGGGCAACGCAAGAGGCGCAAGTCATGCCTTCAATTGCCAGATCTAATACTCTTGTGCTCATAATTTTCCTCCTAATACCAATTTGCGCATATTAAGTTAGTCAGGTCAGACTAAGCTTTCCCCTTAGGGAAAGGTCAAGTTATTTCCTTCTGACGGGCAAAATCCGTACAATGCGGCACTTTGTAGATTGCCGGTAATTCTCATGCTTGAGTCCACGCTCGAAACTTCTATTGAAGCTAACGATACACCTAACCCAGCGATTCTCGACACTCAAGGTCGAGAGCGTTATGAATTCAATAAACTTCAGAAGCGACTGCGTCGTCTGACTGGGCAAGCCATAGTCGATTACAACATGATCGAAGAGGGCGACAAAGTGATGGTATGTTTGTCGGGCGGTAAGGACTCCTACACCATGCTCGACATACTCATGAGTTTGCAAAAAACTGCACCAATTAATTTTGATTTGGTCGCAGTGAATATGGATCAAAAGCAGCCGGATTTTCCTGAGCATGTGTTGCCGGAATATTTAAAAAAATTGGGCGTGGAATACCACATTATCGAACGCGACACTTACAGCATTGTGAAGCGTGTTATTCCCGAAGGTAAAACGACTTGTGGGCTTTGCTCCCGTTTGCGTCGTGGGACTCTCTACGGGTTTGCGGAAGAAATTGGTGCAACAAAAATTGCGCTGGGTCATCACCGTGACGACATCATCCACACCTTATTTTTGAATATGTTTTACGGCGGAAAATTAAAAGCCATGCCACCGAAATTATTGGCGGACGACAAACGCAATATTGTGATTCGTCCATTATCTTATTGTTCGGAAAGTGACATAGAAACATTCGCTAAATTAAAAGAATTTCCGATTATTCCTTGCAATCTTTGCGGTTCACAAGATAATTTGCAGCGTCAAGCCATTAAAGAAATGATTAACCAATGGGAAAAACAATTTCCAGGTCGTACAGATACTATTTTTACCGCCATTCAAAATATCCAGCCATCACAATTAGCCGATTTAAAACGCTTTGATTTTGTTAATTTATTGTTGAATCGCGATCAGGTTGAAGAAGAGAAAGACGAAGATGCCTGCGCAATACCAACAGCGCCACAAAAAGATAATGCTGTACAGTTCGTTGATATTATGGAGATGTAATAAGCATTTTATTCAATAAATTAATTGAGGTCGCAGATGCATTACCAAGTCGTTGTTATAGGTGCTGGGATTCAAGGTGCAGGTGTTGCGCAAGCAGCGGCAGCGGCAGGTTATTCGGTATTGGTTCTGGAACAGACAGCAGCGGCAGCAGGAACCTCAAGTAAATCATCAAAGTTAATTCACGGCGGCCTGCGGTATTTGGAAACGGCACAATTTGGATTGGTACGTGAAAGTTTGCATGAGCGTGCGTTGTTATTGAAATTGGCTCCCTCTCTTGTGCGACTGTCAAATCTACATATTCCAATTTATGAAAACTCAACTCGCTCACCCTTTACCATTCGCGCCGGTTTGAGTTTGTATTCACTTTTGTCCGGGTTTGATAAAGACTCGCGATTTTGCCAAATGATTCCATCTGAGTGGCAACACTTATATGGATTAAAACAGGACAAATTAAAAGCGGTATTTCGTTATCAGGAAGCGCAGACAGACGATGCAGAATTAACACGGACTGTTTTACGTTCAGCTGTATCGCTGGGTGTGGAGGTAAAAATCCCTGCAAAATTTATTGCTGCTGATATTAACGGTGAAAAATCGCAAATCGTTTATGAGCAGGATGGAAAAGAACATTCGGTCACTGGCGATGTGATCATCAACGCAGCAGGTCCTTGGGCAACGCAAGTTAATCAGAAAATATCTCCGTCCGTAAAAATTCCCCAAGTTGAATTAATTCAAGGCAGCCACTTGTTGTTACCTCCTTTATTGAATCAACATTTTTATTTGGAGTCACCCCGCGACAGGCGAGCGATATTTGTGTTGCCTTGGAAAGGACAGTTAATGGTGGGGACAACGGAAAAGTTGCATCAAGGTGCACCTGAATTGGCGACAATGAGTGATGAGGAAAAAAATTATCTAATTGAAACACTCTTGCATTATTTTCCTGATTTAACCTTGCCTGAACAAATTAGTTCTTTTTCAGGATTACGTGTGTTGCCTTGTTCAGATAAAAGTGCCTTTGCCCGTTCACGTGATGTGATCCTGGCTGCGGACGATGATCAGAATCCAAGAGTCATTAGTCTTATGGGCGGCAAGTTAACCACTTATCGTGCAACGGCTGAACGCGTTATGAATTTGGCTAAAAAACATTTGCCAGAGCAAACGCTTGTGGCGGATACCAAGTGTTTGATGTTGGAGTGATACCTCCCCGTTCAGAAACCAGTCCCTATGGTTTCCCCTTCGGGCAGCTTCGCTGTGCAAATTGCTCCTGCAATTTGTGCGCAAGGGGGAGGGACTCTACTCCCTACTTAATTTAAAAGGGAGTCGTTCCCCACTTTGTAAAAGGGGGGCTAGGGGGGATTTAAAATTCCACGCAGAAGTAAATTTGTTAGAATACTTTACAATTTAATCGTCATTATTTATCAGCGGTTACCCGCTAAGGATTCTCTGTGAATTTTACTGGCGCACACATCCTTTCCATCCAACAATTTGACCGTGAGGATATTCAGCGAATTTTTGCCGTTGCTGATGCAATGGAGCCCTATGCATTAAGACGAAAAGTCACTCGTGTGTTGGAAGGGGCGATTCTCGGCAATATGTTTTTTGAACCCAGCACTCGAACTCGTGTGAGTTTTGGCGCGGCGTTTAATTTGTTAGGTGGCAACGTTCGCGAGACAACAGGTTTTGAATCGACTTCTATCACTAAGGGTGAATCGCTTTTTGATACAGCGAGAGTATTATCGGGTTACAGTGATGTTATTTGTATGCGTCACCCGCAGTCGGGTAGCGTTGCAGAATTTGCTGAAGGCAGTCGTGTTCCAGTTATTAACGGTGGTGATGGGCCTAACGAACATCCGACTCAAGCGCTGTTGGATCTGTATACCATTCGTAAAGAATTATATTCAAAAGGCAGAACTATTGACGGCTTGCGAATTGCCATGATTGGCGATTTAAAACACGGAAGGACCGTACATTCACTGTGTAAACTTTTGGCAGTATTTAACAATATTCAACTTACCTTGGTATCACCAAAAGAATTGGCGATGCCAGATTATATTGTGGAATCGATTCGCGAAGCAGGACATCAAGTGACAATCACTGATGAATTAACTTCATCTATTTCACGAGTGGATATCGCATACTCAACGCGCATTCAAGAAGAGAGATTTACTACAAAAGAAGAAGCCGATTTGTATCGTGGACGCTTTCGTTTGAATCAAAGTATTTACACGGAATTTTGCGAGCCCAATACGGTTATTATGCATCCGTTGCCGCGTGATTCTCGCCCTGAAGCCAATGAGTTGGATAAGGATTTAAATGCAAATCCGAATCTGGCTATTTTTCGGCAAACCGATAATGGTGTATTAGTGCGTATGGCATTGTTTGCGTTGGTATTGGATGTGGCAGACCAGGTTGATCTGCATGCACACGATGTGAGTTGGTATAATTCATTACGGACAAAATAATTTTATTTTGCTACAAAATTTTTCGCCATTAAGGAATCAATAATTTTTTCTGTGCCATCTGTAATAGACTCAGTAGCTGTATTTAAATGAATCTCAGGATTGTCTGGAGCTTCTTAGAGTGAATCAATTCCTGTAAATAATTGAATCTCGCCGTTACGTGCTTTTTTATAAAGTCCCATGGCATTACGTTTATCACCAAGGTCAAAAGGTGCATCCATAAACACTTCAATAAATTCCTTAGTGATTAATCAGATTCATCTGCCAGCGGGATTTTTGTTCCGGCTTGCGCAGCCGGATGACAGTCAATTTTTATTGACATTATTTCGCTCCACCAGAGAGCATTTACTATTATTGCCATTGCCAAAATTGCAGCTTGAGTTATTGATAAGCCAGCAATTTTTATTGCAACAAAGTCACTACGCTACTCACTATCCATTATCGAGTAATTTTATTATTCAATTTAATTTGAAGAGTGTTGGCAAAATTACCCTTGACGAGTCGTCAGATTCCTTGCGCATTATTGATCTGGCGATTAACCCCGAAGAGCGAAATAAAGGTTATGGCAAATCGATTATTAGGGCTCTCCAGTCATATGTTCTGTGTAAAAAAGTGACACTGATTTTATCAGTTGATCTGCAAAATGCACTCGCGAAAAAATTGTATTTGGAGCTGGGTTTTTACATTAATGATATTTCCGAAACCCATGAGCAAATGGTATGGAATGGCAAGGATAAAATTACAGAATAATTTTTGTAAACAGGAGGTAATTTTTTGAATGGCAACTACACTCAATATCGGATTTGCTCTGTAGTAACAGTTTTAGGGATGATATGGCGCAAAACTCCTTTGTGAAAATGTTCCAAAGGGCAATGCCAAGTATCACAGATCCAATAACAGTGGTTTCAATCAAACCACACAATTGATTCTGATAGCTAAGGAGAAGAATTATGTCCGAACCATTTCTTGGTGAAATTCGCGCAGTCGGTTTTAATTTTGCCCCCAGAGGTTGGGCTTTATGTGCGGGCCAAATAATGTCGATTGCGCAAAACTCTGCTTTGTTTTCTTTGTTGGGTGTTACTTTTGGTGGTGATGGTGTACAGACATTTGCATTACCCGATTATCGTGGCCGCAGTCCTGTGGGTATGGGTAACGGTCCAAACTTAACACCCATAGTACAAGGTGAAGAAGCGGGCACAGAAAACACTACTCTTTCTTTATTGCAATTGCCCACACACACGCATACCGCCCAATCAGCAGCTTTCAATGCAAGTTTGACTGGCCCAATCAATATCCCTGCTGCAACTACAGGAACTACACAGGCCGCTCCCGCTAATAATGCTGTTCTCGGTCCGATTGCTGCGGGAGGCCGAGCAGGAACCCTTTATGCCACAACGGCAGCTGACACAACGCTTTCACCTTTCAATGCAACAGTAACGGGGCAATTAACACCCGCTAACCCAGTAATTGGAACAGCCGGTGGCAGTCAACCAATACCTATTCGCAATCCGTTTCTTGGAACTAATTTTATTATCGCAACAGAAGGTATTTTTCCGTCGCGCCCCTAAGCTTAAAGGGCGTGTTTTTACACGCCCGTTGATTCAAAAATTTTTAAACTTTTTGATTTATTATCGTATCGAGGAAATGTTATGTCGCGGATGATTCTCAAAACCAATCACATTAAATGGCACCTTTTTATCTGCGCGCTTTTTCTAACCTCGATACAAAGTGTTTATGCGGCTTCTTTCACCGATACATTCACAACAAATTTTGGCACTGGTGTAACCAGCTTCACAAGCACGCTCGGCGGTGCATCTTTTACCTATACATTTACTTCCGACGGCAATAGCGGCGACTTTGCTTGGGACAATACCAGTATCCCCGGGGAGCAGCGGTTAAACATTAACTCGAATGGCGGGGCTGCTACAGAACGAGTCACCATCACCCGCACAGACTTGGCTGACTTTATTTTCACTAGCATTAATATAGACAATGCATCTGGCGCTGAGGCTGTAGTCGTGGGAGGCTATTTAAATGGTAGCCTCGTTGGTAGTACGCAAACCGTGTCGGGCGCTGGTGTTAACACACTTAGTTTCGGCACGATCCAAGTAGATGAGGTTCGAATTACTTCCGCTGAGTTTGCGTTCGTCTTGGTCGATGATTTCACTGGAAACACTACAACCAACACAGCACCCATTACCTCCAACCTCAACGGTGACAGTGTCGCTTGGCCTGGAGTTGGCAGTACAGTAATCCTTGATTCCAGCGCCAACGCATCTTTGACAGACTCTGAGCTTGGCGCACTAAACGCCGGTAACGGCGACTGGGCGGGCGGGAGCTTGACCGTACAACGGTCTGGCACCGCTATTACTACCGATACCTTCGATTTTGAAACCTCTGGGGCTTTGTTTACGGTCAGCGGCAGTAACCTTCAATCCGGCGGGCTTACCTTCGCTACTTTCACCAATTCCAGCGGTGTATTGACGATAAGCTATACCAGCAGTGGCACTGCAGCCACCACAGCATTAGTCAATGATATTGCCCAACGCATTACTTATCGCAACGATACACCTGCTGGCGATGCCACCGTGCGTTTCACCCTCAGTGATGGCAACGGTAATACCACAGCTGATGTGACCGTCGCCAGCGATACAATTTACGTCACTAACACCACCGATACCGCCACTATTGATCTCTCAGACGGCGTGAGCTTCAGCGAAGCTATCGCTATAGCAGCGGCTGATGCTACCGGTTCCCAAACCATCATTTTTGACAGCTCATTAGCGAGCCAAACTGTTTCTGCCTCATCGGCAAGTTCGCTAGGTGAAAGCATCACCCTGGATCTGGACGCCGCCAGCGGTGTGACCTTGTCCGGCGGTACACTTTCAATCGGATCAGGTTTTGGCTTAACCGTTACCAACGGCACTGGCGATACCGCAACCGTCGCCACCGATCTGTCTGGTGCGGGCAGCTTCATCAAAGCGGGGGCCGGTAAGGTCACGCTTTCCGGCATCAACAGTTTTGCCAGCACAACAACTGCCGCCGCAGGAACGCTGGCCGTGAGTTCCGACAGCAACATCGGCTCCGCCGCCATGGTCCTGAATGCAGGCGCCACGCTGCAAGTGACTGGCGCAACCACCATCGACAACGCCTTCACGCTCTCGGGCAGCAGTACGGTACAGACGGATGGCAACACGTCGTTTTCCGGTTTGCTGTCCGGCGGTGCCGTCACCCTCACCAAGACAGGCACGGCGCAGCTCACACTTTCCAACAGCGGCAACTCAGGTGCTTTTTCCGGTGACGTCACAGTGTCATCCGGCGCGCTGCGCGTGACCAGCGACAGCATGCTTTCTGCTGGAACCCTGACCCTCGATGGTGGCAGCTTTGCCAGCAATACCAATGGACTGAATATCGACAATGCCGTCGTCCTCGGCGCAAGCGGCGGCACCTTCGACATATTCGGAGGCGGCGGCGCCTTCGTCATCACCTTCTCCGGCAATATCACCGGCAGCGGCGCGTTAACCAAGACCTCCGCATCCCAACTCTCGCTCACCGGCACCAACACTTACAGCGGCGGCACAACGGTTTCTGCCGGTACCCTGCGCATCGGCGGCGCCAGCAACCTTGGTACCGGTACCGTCACGCTGAATAACGGGACCCTGGACGACACCAATGCCAGCACCGAAACAATTACTAACAACTTCACGATTGGAAGCGGCGGCGCGACCTTCAGCAAGGGCACAGGTACGCTCACCCTGAGCGGCACGCTAAGCGGCAGCGGTTCGATCACCAACACCGGAGTTGGTGGACTCAACCATACCGGCAGCGGCACATTAACGCTTGACGGTGCCAGCGTTACCCGGGCCACAAGCGCCGGGGCGTTGACACTAGGCAGCAACATTGTTATGGGCAGTGGAGGTGCGACCTTCGACACCACCGGTGGCGATGTCACCATCAAGGGCAACATGAGCGGCTCAGGCACACTGACCAAACAGGGCGGCTCCAGTGGCGCCATCCTGTGGTTGTTTGGCGACAACAGCGCCTACAGCGGGGCACAGACAGTCGCGTCAGGTTGGATGGTGGCCAACTCTGCCACCGCGCTGGGCAGCGGCCAGGTCACGCTGAACGCCAGTACCACGCTTGGCTTGTTGGGTGGCATCACCACTTTCAGCAATAACATTGTGCTGGCGGGCGATGCCACGCTGCAGAGCGCTAACACAACCAATACTGTCACAACCTTCAGCGGGGTCATTTCCGAAACGGGCGGTAGCCGTAACCTCACGCTCGGCACCGGGACGGGCACCAATACCGGTATCATTCTCACCGGCGCAAACACTTACACCGGCACAAGCACCATTACCGGCAGCAATGTTCTACAGATTACAGATGCCACCAACCTCAGCGCCGCGGCGATTACGCTAGGTAGTGCCACGCTGCAAATCAATGGCAGCGGCGTCACTGTGGCAAATGCCATTAACCTTACCGGCAGTGCGAAGCTCAGTAACGCCAATACCGTCACGCTGTCGGGTGTCATCTCTGGCAGCCAGAACCTGACCAAAAACGGGGCTGGCCGCTTAGTGCTATCGAATACGGAAACCTACAACGGGTCTACCACTATTAGCGCTGGTACGCTGGAGGTAAACGGCTCCCTCGCGACCTCGGGAACTACAGTATCCTCGGGCGGTATCTTGGGCGGCACCGGAACCCTGAGTGGCGCAGTCACAGTGCAAAGCGGGGGTACCCTCTCGCCGGGCACCCCTGGAGTTAACAGCGGTATCGGAATCCTGACCATCAACAATAACCTGACGATGGCATCGGGCAGTATCCTTGCAGTCGAGATGAATGGCGCTACCGCCGGTACTGGTTATGATCAGGTCGTGGTCAACGGGGCCGTAAATGTTACCGGCGCCACCCTGTCAGCCAATCATAATTACACAGCAGGTGGGGGTGATATTTATCAAATTATTGCAAATGACGCCTCGGATGCCGTTACCGGAACCTTCAGTAGCTTGGCCGAAAGCGCCACCTTAACCGCAGGTGGAAATTCCATATCTTTAACCGCTAGTTATGTTGGCGGCACGGGCAATGACTTTACCCTGACCGCGCCTTCGAACCCTGCGGTCAATAGCGTTTCAGCTTCTACTGCCGATGGTAGTTACAAGATCGGTGACACGATCGATGTCACTGTTACTTTTGATATTGCCGTCGATGTCGATACTGGCGGTGGTACACCTAGCTTGTTGCTAGAAACCGGATCCACAGATCGCCCGGCGACTTACCTGTTTGGTTCAGGTAGCACGACGCTCACCTTCCGATACACTATTCAGTCAGGAGATACTTCGGCTGATTTGGATTATGTCGCGACCAACTCTCTGACCTTGAATGGAGCCACTATTCAGGACAGTTTCAACAATGACGCGATCCTGACACTGGCAAGCCCCGGCGCGGCTAATTCATTAGGTGCAAACAAGAGCTTGGTAGTTGATGGTGTACGGCCTACAGCGGCTATTGTTGTGACGGACACTAGTTTGACAGCTGGTGAAACTTCACTGGTTACCATTACGTTTAATGAGGCAGTTACCGGGTTTACAACAGCGGATCTCACTGTAGGTAATGGATCCGTCAGCGGGTTAAGTACTTCTGATGGTGGAGTAACCTGGACAGCAACACTGACTCCTACAGCAAGTATAGAGGGCACCACTAACGTCATTACTTTGGACAATACTGGAGTTCAAGATCCAGCAGGTAATACCGGAACGGGAACAACAGACTCGAATAACTATGCTATAGATACTACGCGTCCGACTGCAAGTATTGTGGTGTCTAATACAGTGTTAATACTTACTGATACTTCGCTGGTAACCATCACTTTTAACGAAGCTGTGACTGGATTTAATAATGCAGATCTAACCATTGCGAATGGCAACTTAAGTACAGTCAGTTCCTCAGATGGCGGCATCACTTGGACCGCAACTTTGACACCAACAGCCATTGCGACTGATGTCACCAATGTTATTACTTTGAATAATATAGGAGTGCAAGATCTGGCAGGCAATGTTGGCACTGGCACGACTGATTCCAATAATTACGTTATAAATGTTAACGAAACTCCCATTATCAGTGGTTCGCCCGCAACCAGCGTGGATGAAGATGCAGCCTACAGCTTCATGCCAACAGCCAATGATCCGAATATGGGCGATTCATTAATCTTCAGCATTACTAACAAACCCAGTTGGGCAACATTTAATTCTGTAACTGGTGCTCTGACAGGTACACCAACCAACGCTAATGTGGGTGTGACTAATGGAATCGTGATTGGTGTGAGTGATGGAATTTTATCAGCCAGTTTGCCTCCCTTTAGCTTGACTGTAGTTAATGTCAATGATGCTCCTGTCATCAGCGGATCACCTGCAACCAGCGTAAATGAAGATGCATCTTACAACTTCGTACCGACTGCCAGCGATGTTGATATTGGCGATAGCTTGACTTATAGCATCACCAATAAACCCACTTGGGCAAGTTTCAATGCTGCTACAGGTGCATTAAGCGGTATTCCTATAAACTCCGATGTGGGTACAACTAACGGTATTATCATCAGTGTAAGTGACGGTACGCTAAATAGTAACTTGGCTGCCTTCAACCTTACTGTGGTGAATGTTAACGATGCGCCGACAATTGCAGGTACACCGGCGACCAGTGTGGATCAAGATGCTGTGTACAGCTTTACTCCAACTGCTAGCGATATAGATGTTGGTGATACATTGACATTCAGTATTGCCAATCAACCTGCTTGGGCAAATTTCAATAGCACTACAGGTATGTTAGTGGGGACTCCTGCTTATGCAGATGCCGGTGTTTACTCCAATATAATCATCAGTGTTTCAGATGGTACTGTTACAGCCAGCTTGCCCTCCTTTAACCTAACAGTCGTTCAAGGGCTAAACCCTGATGCGCCCCTTTTGACATTACCGTCTGATATAAGCTTGAATGCAACTGGACTCTTTACCCCAATTAGTCTGCGTCAATTGCTAGGTTTAGCAGCTAATTCCACTCAAACACAGTTGGATTCTGCGCTTGCTGCATTGGCAACTGATAAGGCTCAGGGCAACAATTGCTGTACTACCAAACCGGATGGATTGAATGTGAATAACCAGCTTTTGCTAGCGCCTGGACGACATGAAATTCGTTGGACGGCACGTAATGCGCAAGATTTGGCGGACGAAGGGGTGCAGATAGTTAATATCAAACCACTGGTCAGTTTCAGTAAACCGCAAATGGCAATTCGCGGTAGCCAGGTCGAATTTAAAATTCTGCTAAATGGTCGATCCCCTGTTTATCCATTGGATATTGCCTATGTCATTGACTTAAGTAGCACTGCTGGTACCAACGAACATAATTTGGTGGCAGGAGTTGCACAGTTTACGGAAAGCAATCCTTTAGCAGTGGTGATACCAGTAACGATTAATCCATTATCTGGTATTGGTGATCGTCAACTGGTAGTCGCTTTTGGGGACGATCAAATCAATGCGGGAGCAGCAAATCGACACCAAATTAATATTCGTGAAGGTAATCTGCCTCCTATAGTGAAATTAACCTTGCGTCAGGCTGGTGTGGTCACAACACAAATTACACCAAATGCTGGACAAGTGACGGCGAAAGCTGAAGTGACAGATTTTAACGTCACTGATACTCACAGTTTTGACTGGTCTGCTACACAAAGCTTAAGTGATCTTGATGGTGATCTAACGGATGCCAACCGTACATTTGATCCTACTGCATTGACAGGTGCTCATCAGATACTGGTCAACGTCACTGACTCGGGTGGTGCTCAGGTTCAGGCTCAGTTGAATTTTAGAGTCATTGCAAATCAACCTGTGTTAACTGCCAATGAAGACACAGATGGAGATGGTATTGATGACCTGACTGAAGGTACAGGCGATACGGACGCCAATGGTATACCGGATTATTTGGATAACATGCCCAGTTCAAATATTCTGCCGCAAGTCGGATTGATTACCGATTCCTATTTGATGGAATGTGATCCAGGTGTGCGATGTGGAATAGGGTTGTTGGCTTTGGGAGGTAGTTCTGGCGGTATACAAATTCTGGATAATGAAATTGGGACTCTGGGTGCTCTGGTAAAAGATCCGAAATTCATTCCTGTCGGTGGTGTTTTCGATTTTGTAATTAATGATTTACCCACTGCAGGCCAAAGTGTGCATGTGGTCATTCCACAGCAGGCACCTATCCCGACAGGTGGTATTTACCGCAAATTTCAAAAAGATAAGTGGGTGAGTTTTGTCGAAGATGCAGATAATGCGATTCATTCGGCACCGGGTAATCCCGGTTATTGCCCACCGCCTGGGGCAGCAGACTGGCAACCAGGTTTAGTAGCGGGCTATCTGTGCGTTCAATTGACTATCGAGGATGGTGGTCCAAACGATGATGACGGACTAGTGAATGCATCAGTTTCTGATCCAGGCGCAGTCAGTGTGGCAGAAGCCGAACCAGTGGTTACCCCATCCGTTCAAATTAAAACTAAAGGTGGCGGTGGGATCATGAGCTCATGGTTCTTGTTGTTATTGGTTGCTCTGGTTTTACCAATACGAAAATTAAAAAAATACCTGCTTATGCTCATAACTTTGGTGGGAATATCCACCAATACGCAAGCTCTGGATGGGGGTTCAGTTAAAGAGAACACCTTTTTACGACTGGATATTTATCAAGCCCAGTCAACATCCAATCAGCGTGATTTGCAGATGAGCTTTGGCTCTGCTGATGTGCAGGTGACGCGTTTTGATGTTGACCGAACAGCTTATGCCTTTTCAGTGGGTTATGAATGGAGTGAATTGACTTATACCCAGATAGGTTATCTCAATCTGGGAAATGTCAACGTAGATTTAGTTGTAGGAGGTGATGAAAATTTGAATAATGTTAGTGATAAATTGGAGGCTAATTACCCAATAACCGCTAGTGGTTTTACACTGGTGCAAGGTTTACGTGCAGAACTTTATCCCAAGTTAGAACTTTCTACTGAAGCTGGATTTTTTGTCTGGAATGGAGATGTTCGCGTTTCAAATAACAGCATCAAATTGAATTATGACAATAAAACCGATTTGGTCTTTGGTGCCCGTCTCGATTACCGAATAATATCGCAGTTGGGGTTGGGGGTGTCATTAAAACATTTGGCATTTGATCATCAAGGTTTAGATTTATTTGGCGTTTCTGCAAAGTATGAGTTTTAGATTTCCTTCACCCTCTCTTAGATAGTTAGCCCCTCCCTTTAACAACGGGAGGGTGAGAGGGATTTAAGACGGTCAACTTTTTGTGAAGATTTAAATCTCCCCTTTGTCAAAGTGATGAATACAAGTGAACCTGTTTTAAATTTGAAATTTCCCTCTCATCCAGTTATGTTGCCCGCTGAAAATAAATTCGTTGGAAAACAATATGTCAGGCATTAAAGAAATCGTCTTAACCTTCAGTTGTCGTGACTCAAAAGGCATTGTCGCTGCTGTAGCTACACTTTTTGCTACTTTAGGGTTCAATATTAAGGAGTCATCGCAGTTTGAAGATGTGGATAAAGCGCGTTTTTTTATGCGTACTGAATTTGAATGTCCTGCAGGATACAATTTAGGTCAAATCCGTTCACTCTTTAAACCTTTGGGTGAGCAATACCAGATGGATTGGGCTATTTTTGATAAAGATTCCAAACCTCGTGTGCTCGTCGCTGTTTCACAATGGGGGCATTGTCTAAATGCCTTATTAAACTCCTGGAAAAATGGAACCTTGCCAATTGATATTGTGGGAGTTGTTTCTAATCACAGTGTGATGCGGGATTTAACTGAATGGTACGAATTGCCATTTCATTATTTACCCATAACAGCTGATGGCAAGCAAGAACAGGAAAATCAGGTGTGGCAATTGATGCAAGATCTGCAATCTGATTTTTTGGTGCTTGCGCGTTATATGCAAATTTTATCCAATGATTTGTGCGGAAAATTGAATGGTCGTGCGATTAATATTCATCATTCTTTTTTGCCTGGGTTCAAAGGTGCGAAACCTTATCATCAAGCGTATGATCGCGGTGTAAAATTAATTGGTGCCACAGCACACTTTGTTACGGCTGATTTAGATGAAGGCCCAATTATTGAGCAATCAGTTGAGCGTGTTTCACATGTCAATTCACCCGAAGAGATGGCAGAAATTGGTCGCGATATTGAATCTGTCGTGTTGAATCGCGCAGTTCGTTGGCATGCCGAGCATCGTGTGTTAATTAACGAAAATAAAACTGTGGTCTTCTCTCGTTAATGGCCGCTCTGTTATTTAAGCTGAGTAATGTTCCGGACGACGAGGCGAATGATGTACGTCAGCTATTAACCAAAAATAATATAAGTTTCTATGAAACTGACGCCGGTCTTTTTCGCATGGGCGTCGATGCAATTTGGTTGCATAACACTACGCAACTTGATCAGGCCAGAAAGCTTCTCAATGAGTATCAGATTCAGCGTACTGAGCAACAGCGGAAAACCTATATGGAATTGGTAGAGCAAGGCGCAGAAAAAACCTTGTATCAAAGTATAGTGAAACATCCCTTTAGGTTTGTTGCGGTGATAGTTGCCATTCTATTTATTCTGATTTTAGTCTTAGCTCCTTTTGTCTTTCTATAGATCTTAATAGCATGTTTACCCAAACCTGCTAATCTTATAAAACCTTGGAGATCCATTACACTTGGTCATAATTCTATATGTGTAAGCTTCGTTTCTTGATCGTATTTGGAATTTTATTCTGTTGGTCATCATTGACTCATGCAGGAGAAGCGCCAGAAGTTATGGTTTATCGCTATTGGGATTGGGAAAAAACTCCTTTACGAGATGACTACCAATATGATCTTTTAAAGTTAGCGCTTGAAAAAACTTCTAATACTTATGGGCCTTATAAAACTTATCGATTTAAGAAGTACTTCACTTCTTTGCGTGCTCGTCGTGAGATCAATCGTGGTGAATATATAAATGTACATGCCGCACCTTGGCGAGATGTTTCAATAGTAAACGAAGATGAATCTTTACAAATTGACACTCCCATCTTCAGTTTGCTGGGGTTTCGGCAATTGATAATTAGAAAAGAAGATGTCGATCTGTTTAATAGCATTACTAGCGAAGAAAAATTAAAAAAATTGGTGTTAGCGCAAGGGCAAGACTGGGTAGATGTCAACATTTATAAACAAAACGGATATCTCGTTGATTCGAGTGCTAATTTTCCCTATATGTTGGATATGTTAGCTCGCAATCGATTTGACTATATCCCAATGAGTATCGTAGAAGTTGAATCGGTATTATCTGCGCGCCCTGATTTGGCTGATAAAATAACTATTGCACCAAATCTTTTAATTTATTATCCCTTACCTATACTGTTTTATGTGGATAATCACAGAACAGATCTAAAACAGAGATTAGCAGCTGGTTTAAAAATTATCGCAAGCGACGGATCAATGGCTGAGTTACACAATCAGTATTTTGCAAGTAAGGTAAATTATATACGGCAAAACACTACCAGAATTTTTATATTAGAAAATCACCTGGTCCCTAAAAATTTATTGGAAAGTGAAGCTGCTACATTTTCTAAAATACGAGATGAAGCCACTGAGTAGCATTTATTTATTATCTTTAGTTGCGCGCTTCATCTGCCAAATCCTCATTGCTAGCAATAAAATTATGATAAATGCTGGAATTGGCCAGGTTCCAAAATACATAAATGGCGTCCATTCTTTTACCGGATAAATTATTCCATTAAGTGTTTGCGATTTAAAAGCAGCACTTTGGATAATGACTCTGCCTTTATTGTTGATAATTGCACTGGGACCGTTATTGGTGTTGTAAACAAGATAGCGACCGGTTTCAAGTGCGCGCATTTGTGCCATCTGCATAAATTGTTTGGATTGTATAGAATCCAAAAACCATCCGAGGTTATTAATATTCAAAAGCACTTGAGTTTCTTTTGCGGACTTTGCAATTAAATCCGGGTAAGCAATTTCATAACAAATAGCCGGTGTAATACGTATTCCTTTAGCCATTAATCCATGTTGATCTTCCGGACCAATATTAATAAATGAAGTGGGTAAATCAAAGAATTCAATTAATCCACGTAGCTCATTTTCCAGAGGTACATATTCACCGAAAGGAACTAATCTGCGTTTGTGATAAAAACCATAGCCACTGCCTAAGCCGACGATTGAATTGTAATATGCATGTTTTTCTTCATCGTCATAAATTACACCAGTAAATAAGGCCGCATTATTTTCTGATGCAATGCTATTCATTTCTTCTAAAAATGTTAACGCAGTATGAAAAGTGAGGGCGGTGGGTATAGCCGCTTCAGGCCAAATAACCCAATCATTTTTCCATAATTCTTTACTTTGATCGCGTAATTGATCAAGGCTTTTATAAACACTTTCTTGTGTCCAGCTGAGTTTTATATCTTGCGATAAATTAGGTTGTACCATAGCAACCTTAATTGGTGTGTTTTCGGGAATTGCCCAATTCACTTTTTGTAATAGCGCGCCGCCAATCCATAAACTGAAGATTAATGCGAAAGACAAAGAAAGAAATAATTTTGTCGTATTGGCTTTTTTTATAAGTGCCAAACTGAGTTCGGCTATTGCACCCGCTGTAACCACTACAAAAAAACTTATGCCCATTACACCCAATATGGGAGCCCAACCTGCAAGCCAAGTCTCCAAGTGAGCATAACCTAAATATAACCAGGGAAATCCTGTTAAAAGCCAACTACGTAACCATTCCCCCAATAACCAACATGCAGGTACTACAAAGATGAGTTGCCATTTACTTTGTGAAAACCATTTGCCAGCAATATAAAATGGGAGGCAAAAAACGGCGGCTAAAAATATAGCGAAAATCACAACGAGTAAACTAGCTAAAAAAACCGAAGCACCACCAAAATGATGAATACTGGTATAGACCCAATGTACACCACCTAGATAAAGTCCAAGGCCAAAGATGAAACTGTATTTCAGCGATTGAGATGCTGTTTTTTCTTTTAAAGCTAAAGCGAAAATGGTTAATGAAAGCAGGCCAATTGGCCATATAAAAAAGGGTGCGAAGCTTAAAGTAACCGCAGCACCTGCGATTAATAAAATAATGTAGTGAATAAAATTGCGCATATTAACTATCTGTGTGTTCATTTATGCTTATATTATATGGAATCTATTTGTAGGATGGCATGGAGCGCAGCGATACCCATTACAGAAGTTGATTAATAGAATAAAAAAGAATCACTTCATATCCTAAGATTATTCATTCACAAAAGTTAAACGCAATAAATGTATTTGACGATTATCAGCATAAAGAACGCGGAATTGCATATTTTCCAATTGTGCTATTTCGTTACGTTTGGGTAGATGACCAAACGCCTGCATCAGGATTCCGCCAATTGTATCGAAATCTTCATCGGTTAACGATTTTGAAAAATATTCGTTAAAGTCTTCAATGGGAGTCAAAGCTTTAATGATGTAATCCGTTTCGTTAATGCGTTTGATAAAATCTGAAGCCTCTTCCGCTTCATCTGTTTCATCTTCGATTTCGCCGACGATTTCTTCCAGAATATCTTCAATGGTTAATAATCCGGAAATCCCACCATACTCATCCATGACCAGCGCCATGTGATAACGATTTTCTCTAAACTCTTTTAATAAGCCATTCACACGTTTACTTTCGGGAATGATATTCGCCGGACGTAAAATGGTTTCAAGATTGAAATTGTCTATGCCACCCAATGCCAAAGGCAAAAGATCTTTAGCCAATAAAATACCTTTTATATCATCCATGTTTTCGCCAATAACGGGAAAGCGAGAATGACCTGATTCAATAATTTGATTCAAATATTCTTGCGGCGAATCTTCAGCGCGAATGGCGACGATATGGGAGCGAGGCACCATAATTTCGCGCGCTTGAAGGGATGATACATCTAGTGCACCTTCAATAATACTGAGTGCCTCTTGATCTAATAATTTATTTTCAGCCGCATCTTTAATAATCTCAAGCAATTCATCCCGAGACTTTGGCTCTGTGCTGAAACCATGTAAAAGTTTATCCAGCCAGGAGCGCTCTTGCTTTTCAATATTTGAACTCGGAAGTTCGTCTGACATGATGTTATTTCTCACTCAGTTATTCTGTATGTGTGTTTTGATAAGGGGCGGGAAAACCCAAGCTTATAACAATGGATGTTTCAAGCGCTTCCATTTCTTCAGCATCACTATCATCAATATGATCAAAACCTAATAGATGAAGACTACCGTGAACTAACATGTGCGCCCAATGTGCATCCAGAGATTTTTGTTGCTCTTGTGCTTCTTGTTCGACGACAGGAGCGCAAATAACCAAATCTCCCAAAAGTGGAACGCCTACTTCTTTAGGAATATCGGCAGGAAAAGATAAAATATTCGTAGGTTTTTCTTTACCGCGATATTGGCTATTGAGTTCTTGACTTTCGTCTTCATCGACAACGTAAATGCTGACTTCTGCATTATTTAGCTGCTGGTTTTTTAGGGCAGCTGTAATCCAGCTTTCACATTTTTCTTGTGACGGAATTAAGGTGCTTTTGCTATTAATTTCTATATCAATTTGATAATTCATGATTAATCAGCTTTTGGCTGCTTTTGTTCGAAGGATTCATAGGCTTCGACAATACGTTGCACTATTGGATGCCTGACTACGTCTTTGGATGTGAAATGCGTAAAACTTATGCCGTTTACATTTTCCAATACATCAATTGCGTGACGTAAACCTGAAGCCATACCGCGAGGCAAGTCAATTTGTGTCGGGTCACCGGTAATAACTGCAGTAGTGCCAAATCCAATTCGTGTTAAAAACATTTTCATTTGTTCACGCGTGGTGTTTTGGCTTTCATCCAAAATCACGAATGAATTATTTAATGTGCGGCCACGCATAAATGCTAATGGTGCGACTTCAATAACGCCTCGTTCCATTAATTTGCCAACAGTTTCAAAACCGAGCATTTCAAATAGTGCGTCATAAAGCGGTCGTAAATAAGGATCTACTTTTTGTGCTAAATCTCCAGGTAAAAAACCTAGCTTTTCGCCCGCTTCAACAGCAGGTCTTACCAATAAGATGCGCTCGATTTCGTTTTTAAGCAACGCTTCTACGGCACAGGCTACGGCCAAATAAGTTTTGCCGGTACCCGCTGGGCCAATGCCAAAATTAATATCGTGTTTTTGTACGGAACGGACGTAATTTTGTTGATTTAATCCACGCGGCTTAATAGTACTTTTTTTAGTGCGAATTAAGGTGATGCCAGAGTCTGTTTGTGTTGAAGATTGATTGGGTGCATCAAGAGGCAATTCGCCTTGCTCGACCTGAGCCATCATTTGTTCTATGCCAGACGTTTGAAGTGCTAAGTGGACTTCATCTGGTGTCAGTTCGTTATGCTCGGTAATTTTATATAAGCTGGAAAGTAGTTCACAGGTTACGAGGGTGGCATCTTCGCTTCCGCGAACTTCAAACTGGCTGCCGCGATTGCGGATTTCTGTCCCTAATCTTTCTTCAATTTGCCGCAAGTTTTGTCCAAGTTGACCAGATAAATTGGCTATGCGGCGACTGTCGTCAGGTTCCAGTTTCAGCTGGCGAGTAAAGGGTTCAGATAGGCTAAGGTGTGTGTTCAAAACAGCAACAAATCTCTTTTTAACAGGGAGGAGACAGACTAAACCATAAATCTTTTAAGATAAAGTTTCATTTTAGGGTTTTAGTCAGGAAAAGATTCACGGAAAGCGGAAAACATGATAGTTTTTGCCAGCGTAGAGGCCTAAGATCAGCATTCCAATGGTCTATAGATAACGATAAACACAAAGCTCGATGATTCGGGGGTTAGCTTGACTAAGATTCTTGTAGTTGATGATCATGATTTGGTTCGCACAGGGATAATGCGTATGTTGGCTGACATTGACGGTTTTCAAATCGTTGGCGAGGCCAAAAGCGGCGAAGACGCTGTGACCAAGGCGCGCATTCTTAAACCAGATGTTGTCCTGATGGATGTCAAAATGCCAGGAATGGGTGGACTGGAAGCTACCAAGAAATTATTGAATGTAGACCCTAACCTTAAAATTGTTGCGGTTACCGCTTGCGATGATGATTTGCACCCCACCCGGCTTATGCAGGCTGGCGCTATGGGGTACGTGACAAAGGAAGCTGAGTTCAGTGATATTGTCGATGCAATTCACAAAGTGGTTCGAGGTGATATGTATATGAGTGCCAGTATTGCTCAACAACTTGCACTTAAAACCTTTTCTCCCAGTTCACAAGACTCACCTTTTCAAAAATTATCCCAGCGCGAATTGCAAACTGCCATGCACATCGCCAATGGTAGGAAAGTGCAGGATATAGCCGATACTTTTTGTGTCAGCCCCAAAACAGTTAACTCTTATCGCTATAGAATTTTTGAAAAATTGGATATTAACAGCGATGTAGAATTAACCCTGCTAGCTGTTAAATATAATTTATTAGATCCAGAATCAGTTGTTTAATGTCGAACGATTTACCTGATCCCTCTATTGTATTTGATTCCGAACGTTTTCTTGCCAGTACCTCACAGCAGCCCGGCATTTATCAAATGTTTGCTGTGGATGGAAGCATTCTTTACGTCGGCAAAGCGAAAAATTTAAAAAAACGTCTTACCAGTTATTTTCGAGCAACTGGGTTGACCACGAAAACTATGGCTTTGGTTTCTCGTATTGCGCGAATTGAAGTCACTATCACTAAAAGCGAAACCGAAGCGCTCATTCTTGAGCACAATCTGATTAAATCCAATCGTCCGCCTTACAATATTTCGTTACGCGACGACAAATCTTATCCCTATATTTTTATTTCCTCGGGTGAAGATTTTCCACGTATCGCCTTTCATCGCGGTGCCAAGAAAAAATCCGGTGATTATTATGGGCCTTATCCCAACGTTTCGGCGGCTCGAGAAAGTTTAGCATTTTTGCAAAGAACTTTTAAGGTTAGGCCTTGCGAAGACAGTGTGTTTAATAACCGAACGCGTCCCTGTTTGCAATATCAAATCAAACGTTGCACGGCACCCTGCGTAGATTTTATTTCAGTTGAGGATTATCAAAACGATATTCAGCATACACGAATGTTGTTGAGCGGGCAGAGTGATAGTCTACTTAAAGAACTTGCTAATTCCATGGAAAAAGCAGCTGAATCGCTGGCCTATGAAAAAGCCGCAGAATACCGGGATCAAATTACTGCCTTGCGAAATATTCAATCGCAACAAGTGATTGAAGAAGGGCATGGCGATATTGATATTATCGCCGTAGTCATGCGTTCAGGATTAATTTGTGTGCATGTATTGTTCGTCAGACAAGGACGGATTTTGGGTAGTCGCAGTTATTATCCGTCTACCAGTCTGGCAGAAAATGAAGAAGAATTGTTAACTGAATTTATTGGCCAATTTTATTTAACGCATCAACATCGCGATTTCCCAAGAGAAATTATAACCAGTCATCCACTAGTTGATCTTGGATTATTGCAAACTGCATTGCAACAAATAGTAGGGCGTCAAATTGCTATCTCACAGCATGTACGAGGCCATAGATCCAGTTGGTTAAAGATGGCTATAGAGGCAGCTGAACAAAATTTAATTGCGCATTTGCAAGCAAAACAGAATTCACTTTCGCGATTTGTTGCATTGCAAGAGGTATTGAAATTAAGTGAAATGCCAGAGCGTTTGGAGTGTTTTGATATCAGTCATACCAGTGGTGAATTAACAGTTGCCAGTTGTGTGGTGTTCGATACACGTGGGCCACTTAAAGCCGATTACCGTCGATTTAATATTGAAGATATTACGCCAGGCGATGATTACGCGGCAATGGAACAAGCGCTGACACGGCGTTACACGCGCTTGCAAAATGGTGAAGGAAAATTACCTGATATTTTGTTAATTGATGGCGGTAAAGGTCAGCTTGGAAAAGCTAAACAGGTTCTCGCTGATCTTGCAGTTCAAGATGTTATTCTTATTGGTGTTGCTAAAGGCACCACTCGCAAAGCCGGTTTTGAAACCTTAATTGATGCAGAAACAGATAAAGAAATAGTCTTGTCAGGCGATTCAGCTGCGCTTCATTTGATTCAGCATATTCGGGATGAATCACATAGATTTGCCATTACTGGTCATAAGCAGCGCCGCGATAAAAAAAGAACCACATCAGGTTTAGAAGATATCCCCGGAATTGGAGCAAAGCGCCGCAGGGAGTTGTTGCGGCATTTTGGAGGCTTGGTCGAAGTCAAAAAAGCTGGTGTTGCGGATTTAGCCAAGGTCGATGGCATAAGTCAGCATTTAGCTGAAGAAATTTACGCATTTTTTCATTAAGCTGATGTTTCAACTGACTTTATTTGTCCGCCTGGTGTATTATTCCAAACGATTTTGCGTTAACAACAGAGCCTTTAAATGACCTTAGCCAACCAATTAACATTGATGCGCATAGTGCTGATTCCCCTGTTTGTGGCAGTCTTTTATCTACCTTTTTCATGGGCGTATTTAGTCTCTTCTCTTATATTTTCACTTGCCGCCATCACTGACTGGGCGGACGGTTATGTTGCTCGTAAATACAATCAATCCACACCCTTCGGTGCCTTCCTTGACCCTGTGGCTGACAAGTTAATGGTTGCCATCGCCTTGTTGTTATTGGTTACCTTGCATCATGATTCCGCTTGGTTTGTCGTAGCCGCTTCAATAATTGTAGGCCGTGAAATAATTATTTCGGCATTGCGTGAGTGGATGGCTGAGCTGGGCCAACGGGCAAGTGTAGCGGTTTCCTTTATTGGCAAAATTAAAACCACGCTGCAAATGGTGGCTATCATAGTTCTCTTATCAAATATTCCTCAGTTATTAGTGATTGGCTACATTGCCTTGGCAGGTGCCGCCGCCTTAACCCTCTGGTCAATGCTGCTCTATCTTCGAGCTGCATCTCCCTTTTTGCTGGATGGTATTGATAAAAAGTAATCTTGTTGATTGGCATTTGTGCAATTATCAGAAAACTTTTTAGCTAACTCTCAGAAAAGACTAGGATTTTAAAAGCGACTTGGCTAGAATTGCGCCCTCTTAAACGGCGCGATAGCAAAGCGGTTATGTTCCGGATTGCAAATCCGGCTAGCCCGGTTCGACTCCGGGTCGCGCCTCCAAATTTTTACGCACCGACGTAAAAACGCTCTGCCCGAGTGGTGAAATCGGTAGACACAACAGATTTAAAATCTGTCGATCTTATGGTCGTGCCGGTTCAAGTCCGGCCTCGGGCACCACCTTAGCTAGACTGCTGTAACAAAAAAACCGCGTAATTGCGGTTTTTTTGTATCTTCATTTTGTAATTTTCTTGAGATTCTGTTTTCGGAAGTCAATAAAATAGGCAACGTTTTTGCGTTGCCTATTTGCGTTCTTGCTTAAAAATTTCATCTACTGATTACAACATTAAATCGCAACAGTTTGAATTTCAACTGCGGCAATTCTTTTGCCTTCTTCCGCAGATTTTTGGTAGTTTTCGATTTCGTTGAAGTTTAAATAGCGATAGATTTCACTGCTCATACTGTCCAACTTATTCGCATAACTCAAGTATTCATCTGGAGTAGGTAGTTTGCCCATAACAGCAGCAACTGCAGCTAATTCAGCAGAAGCCAAATAGACATTTGCACCTTCACCTAAACGATTGGGGAAGTTACGAGTTGAAGTGGAAACAACAGTAGAGTTTTTAGCTACGCGTGCCTGATTACCCATGCAAAGAGAGCAGCCAGGCATTTCAGTACGTGCACCTTTTGAACCGAAAATACTGTAGTAGCCTTCTTCAAACAATTGGTGTTGATCCATTTTTGTGGGTGGAGCAATCCATAAGCGAGTGGACAGTTCATCTTTAGTGCCGGCCAGTAATTTACCAGCTGCACGGAAATGACCTATGTTGGTCATACAGGAACCGATAAAGACTTCGTCAATTTTATCGCCAGCAACTTCGGATAATATTTTTACATCATCCGGATCGTTAGGGCAGGCGAGTATAGGTTCTTTTATGTCAGCCAGATCTATGTCGATCACAGCTGCGTATTCAGCATCTTTGTCTGCTTCCATCAACTCTGGATTAGCTAACCATTCTTCCATTTTGCTGGCGCGGCGTTCGATGGTGCGTATATCGCCGTAACCTTGTTCGATCATCCAACGCAGCATAGTGATATTAGATTTAAGGTATTCGATGATTGGAGCCTTATCCAACTTGATGGTACAGCCTGCTGCAGAACGCTCCGCTGAAGCATCAGAGATCTCAAAAGCTTGTTCAATTTTCAGATTCGGTAAGCCTTCAACTTCCAAAATACGTCCGGAGAAAATATTCTTTTTCCCTTTCTTATCAATGGTTAACAAGCCCAACTTAATAGCGTATAGAGGTATGGCGTTGACCAAATCGCGCAATGTAATACCAGGTTGCATCTTACCTTTGAAGCGAACCAATACCGATTCAGGCATATCCAGAGGCATAACACCGGTCGCAGCGGCGAAGGCAACTAAACCGGAACCTGCCGGGAAAGAAATACCAATCGGGAAACGAGTATGAGAATCACCGCCGGTACCGACAGTGTCAGGTAATAGCATGCGGTTTAACCAGCTGTGGATAATGCCATCACCTGGACGAAGAGAAACACCGCCGCGCGTCATAATAAAATCAGGTAATGAATGTTGAGTTTCAATATCGACAGGTTTTGGATATGCCGCCGTGTGACAGAAAGACTGCATAGTCAGATCGGCAGAAAAACCAAGACAGGCCAAATCTTTCAATTCGTCGCGAGTCATTGGGCCAGTTGTATCTTGTGAGCCGACGGTTGTCATATAGGGTTCACAATAAGTTCCTGGGCGAATCCCATCCATACCACAGGCTTTACCTACCATTTTTTGGGCAAGGGTATAGCCTTTACCAGAATCGGTTGGTGACTCAGGTAAACGGAACAGAGTGCTGGGCGGCAAACCCAAAGATGCACGCGCTTTTGTCGTCAATCCACGACCAACGATTAGCGGAATACGGCCACCGGCTTGTACTTCATCCAACAGCACATCAGATTTCAAACTAAATTCAGAAATAACCTCGCCTTTTTGATTCAGGATTTTGCCTTCGTAAGGACGAATTTCAATGACGTCTCCCATGTTGAGATCATCAACCGGAGCTTCAAAAACCAAAGCTCCTGCATCTTCCATAGTGTTGTAGAAAATCGGCGCGACTTTGCTGCCAATACAGACACCACCTGTGCGTTTGTTAGGTACACCGGGAATATCATCGCCGATAAACCACAAGACCGAGTTGGTTGCTGATTTACGAGAAGAACCGGTACCTACCACGTCACCTACAAATGCCAATGGAAAACCTTTGGATTTGAGCTCTTCTATTTGTTTGATTGGCCCGACCTTTCCTGGCTCATCAGGTGTAATGCCATCGCGAGTCATTTTGAACATGGCGAGTGAATGCAATGGGATATCAGGGCGTGACCAGGCATCAGGTGCTGGCGACAAGTCATCGGTATTGGTTTCACCGGTGACTTTGAAAACAGTTAATTTGGTACTCTCAGGAACTTTAGGTTTACTGGTAAACCATTCGGCATCAGCCCAGGATTGCATCAATTCTTTTGCGTGAGCATTACCTGCTTTTGCTTTTTCTTCAACATCGTGGAATGCATCAAACATCAATAATGTGTGCTTGAGTTCTTTGGCAGCTAACGGTGCGAGAGTAGAATCGTCCAGCAGATTTACCAGAGTTTCTATATTGTAGCCACCGAGCATCATACCCAGTAATTTAATCGCAAGAGGCTTGTCAATTAGAGGAGAGCTTGCTTCATTTTTGAGGATTGCGCTTAGAAAAGCGGCTTTAACATAGGCGGCTTCATCAACACCGGGTGGAACGCGATTGGTGATTAAATCCAGTAGGAACTCAGCTTCACCAGCGGGCGGATTTTTCAGTAGTTCAATTAATTCAGCAACTTGTTCTGCGGTGAGCGGTTTTGGTGGAATACCTTCTGCGGCGCGTTCTGTAACCTGATTTCGATAAGCTTCAAGCACGATTTAATCCTCATTAGTGTGGGTTTACTCTCTCTGCAGGATCTCTGCGTTAAGAGGCTATCCATGACCTTCATGGATGACCAATTGATAAGTGCAAGCGACAATCAATTAGCGAAGAATTATATCCTAATTTTACCCTCAGAGTAGCGGTTTCCTCGGGTAATTTCGTCTTCTGTGTGATATGTTCGCGCTTTCGTTTTTTTACAAAATCTTAAGCGCCTGCGCTCTGATATGTTGCAAATAATTATTTGGATAAATATATGATCAATAATAATTCAAAATTTGGTGTAGGTCTTTGGTTGATTTTGGGTTTTTCTCTGCAGGCTTGTGATTCGAAGTCTTTAGATAAGCAAAATAACTCCAATCCAAATGCAGATGCACCTGAGGAGGTCGTTTTTTCGAGAATGCCGTCAGGCACTTGTTCCAACCAAGCTCCATCGGGTGAACTCGTTGCAACTCGAATTCCTGCTACCACTACTACTTCTGAAGTAACGAGCTTGTATGAAGGTCCGGTATGGATTAATGGTGCTCTTTATTTTTCTGATTTTTCTTTTACTGAGGGGTTTCCTTCTCGCATTCAAAAGTTATATATATCGGGCAAAATGACACTATTTATGGATGACTCAGGTAGCAACGGTTTAGCTGCCGATGCACAGGGCAATATAATCGCTGCAACGCATAAATTTAAAGGTGTTTCTCTTTATGATGTAAAAACTGGCAAGCGTACATCTCTCGCCAGTCAGTTTGAAGGTAATGTGTTTAATTCGCCTAATGATCTGACCATGACTCGTGATGGCGTATTGTATTTTACCGACCCTGATTACCAAAAAGACGCTGCACCAGGCGGGCAAAATAAAACACGGGTTTATCGCGTTTCACAAGATGGAAAAGTGACGGTTGTGGAAGAAGGTTTGTATAATCCCAATGGCATTGCTCTTTCTCCTGATGAAAAATATCTCTATGTTGTTGGCAATCAACCTTTGAGTAAATTAGGTGAATTACGTAAATATAAAATTGTGGATTCAGTGCCTCAAGAGGGCGTCATAATTGCAACTGGTCTCAATGTCCCTGATGGGATGGCGGTTGATTGCGCTGGTAATATTTATGTGGCCGAACATTTAGCTAGACAAGTTCGGGTGTACACGTCGGAAGGTCAGGAACTTGCTAATATAAAAGTGGATGCAAATGTCACTAATGTCGCATTTGGGGGGGACGAGAATAAAACTTTATTTATTACTGGCGCTGGCGCTGTTTGGAAAATTGATTTGAATATATCAGGTTCTGCTTATTAATTTATGTTGTCGTTGAAACCGGTTAAAACCCCATGCGTTGGTATTTGTTCTACTGGTATAGGTGATGATGTATGCCGTGGCTGTAAACGATTCTCTCATGAAGTGATTGATTGGAATGCTTACAGTTACGAACAGCGCCTTATTATTGCTAGTCGATTAGAAAATTTCTTGACTCAAGTTGTACAGCTACATTTTCATATTGTTGATGAAAAATTATTGTTAGAACAGATAAAACATCAGCAAATTTTATTTAAGGCGGAACAATCAGCCTACTGTTGGTTATTTGATTTATTGCGTGCAGGGGCCAGTCAGATACAAGATTTATCAGTATTTGGTGTTTCTCTTTTACCTCCATCTTCACATTTATCTCTATCAGAAATACGCGATCAAATCGACAAAGACTTTTATGCACTATCCTGTGCCTACTATGATCGTTACATCGCCCCCGGGTTTTGCTCACCATGACAGATCTTTCTCATATACATAAATTTTTACATTGTGAAACGCCTGAACAATGGATTAAAAATGCTTTGGATAATCAGGGATTATTATTATTGGATCACGCCAATTGTGAAAAAAAAGCGGCATCTACTGCATTGAACTTAATGTTTAGGTATGTGGGAGATTTTGACATGATGCATAAAATGTCACGTCTTGCTCGCGAAGAATTACGTCATTACGAGCAGGTGATGCAGATAATGGAAAAGCGTAGCATCGCCTACGAACAAATTACGCCAGGACGTTACGCAGGTGAGTTGCGAAAACTGGTACGTACGCACGAGCCGGCACGATATATAGATACTTTAATTATTGGTGCAATTATTGAGGCAAGATCCTGTGAGCGATTCGCGAAATTGGCGCCATATTTGGATGACGAATTAAAAGATTTTTATTTGTCTTTGCTTAAATCTGAATCGCGACATTATGAGGATTATTTGAAGTTGGCAAAACGTGCCGCAGCTGGGGTTGACATCACGGAAAGAGTTTCAGTATTTCTGAATCTGGAAAAAAAATTAATTGAATCAGTTGATGAAGAGTTTCGTTTTCACTCAGGAGTAATTAATTGATCACTCCATAAAAGTGTACCGATTACGGCCGCCTTCTTTTGATCTATATAAACCTTGATCGGTTTTTTCCAGCCATTCTTTGTAGCTTTTGTAGCTATCATTCAGCGTACAAACCCCAAGACTAATTGTAAAGTGAATATCTTTACCATCAAAATGCACAACCATACGTTCTATTTTTTGTCGCAATCTTTCTGCGAAAACACAAGCGCCGTCACTCGGCGTGTTGGTTAGGATAATACCAAATTCTTCTCCGCCATAACGGCCAGGAATATCCAAATCACGCACTTGTTCTCTTATGGCTCGGCTCACTTGACGAATGACTTCGTCGCCCGTTGGATGTCCGTAATTATCATTGACTCTTTTAAAATGATCTATGTCCATCATGATCAAAGAGCAAGGGCTTTGATAGCGTTCAAAGCGTTTAAATTCCTGAATTAAACGCTGCTCCCAATAGCCGCGATTGTAGAGTGCCGTCAAGTGGTCAGTACGACTCAGGTTTTTTAGTTTTTCTGTAGCGATTTGTTGGGCAATTTTGTTAACAGCAGTATCTGTCACGTCATAAACTATTACACAAATATTAGTGACCTCTCCTTTGGTATTGGGCAGAGGAATAATCGTGCTGTTCTGGTACATATGTTCAGCAGTACCTGTGATGGGGCGGTAGTGCGGAAAACGGAAAAGGTAAGGGCGCTGTTCCCAAGTGGTAAAAGTTGCACTTTGTAAAACGAAAACTGATTCAGCTTTGTGACGAAACCAATCTTCTGACAATTCAGGGAAAACAGAAAAAAGACTTCTATTCAATACTTTTTCTGGCATTTTTCCGCTGTGATTTTGCATAAAGCTATTCCAGACGACTACTTTGTATTGCTCGTCGAGAACAACCAGTCCCACGTCGATGTTCTGCAGAATATCCATCTGCCAATGAACATCGTTAAAAATACTATCACCAGCCTTTTTTAACATGAGATTTTCAGCTTATTAATCCAGTAAATAATCCAATTTTTGTAACAATCCAGCAATCGAATGCTCGGCGATTACTAATAATAAATCACAGTTAATTTGATGGTTTTCAATTGCATAGTTAATTTCCACTACCAATGCTTGATTCCACTTCATGTTGTTTCCAACCAGCAAATCGTGAATATTGCAGTGCTGGCCAAGTAGCATAGGTGGACCGAAACTAAAGTGTGAATCTAATTGTTCCGCTAAACCTTTTAAGCAAGCGCCATTTAGAACATTAGCCGTATCCATCAACAACTCATTTTCTGCTTGCTCGTCACCTGCTTTTTCGTATTTCAGTAGGCTGGCTAAATCGTTAAAATCTGTTCCATTAAATATCAACATGGCTTCGCCTGCTATACCTCCGCCGATAAATCCCTGGCAGACACCATGTACCACCTGATTATCGGAGTCTTCACGATTCAGGGAATGTAGAGTCATGGCAATATCAGTAGGATTTAGCACGCTAACATGGGGGATTGATAAAACCACAAAAACATCGAGTAGTCTGGCTAAGCGGTCACCAGCTTGTCCCATGGCTACATTCGTAATCTCTTGCAGGCAATCGCGCTGATCCTCAGTGAGTAAGTACTTGCTCATACACCCTGTCTTATTCCTAAATCGTCGGTAAGTTGAAGCTTAGCAGTAAAGTTGAAAATTGTTAGGAAATGTAGGCAAAAGCCGATGTTCCCAAGAGGGATTCGCAACTGACGCACCAAAGCATGTAGTATTAGTAGAGACAGTAATAAAAAAGGGTTATAAATTCGATGCTTATTAACTTTTCATTCAAGAATATATGCAAATTTGTGCGCCATGTCTCAAGTTGGCTTGGGTTAATTTTATTGGTTGCTGGTTTTTCGTTCGTTCAAGCTGCACCGGTATGGCCGGAACAGCCGGATTGGCCCAAGTATAAAGACATTCAAGCTGAAAATTATATTCAAGCTTGCGCGAAAGACTACCATCAGGTCGGCTCAGAGTTGAATGTATTTGGTACCACCAAGCGTGCATTTACCGATAAAGATCTACTTCAAAAAATTAACCATATGGATATTTTGGTAGATAAGCAGGTCAATCTTGCGGGGCTATATGCGAATGTTCATCCCAATCAGGAAGTTAGAAATGCAGCGGAAGTCTGTGAAAAAGAGTGGATGAGTTTAGTCAGTGAAATGGCTTTATCTCGCCCTCTTTACGACCAGCTGAAGCGCGTTAATATTTCCAAGTTGAATGCCATTGATAAACGTTTTGTTGAACTCATGCTGCGTGATTTCAAACGCTCTGGTGTCGATAAAGATGAAGCTACACGCCAAAAAATAAAAGACTTGAATGATGAAATTATCCAAATTGGTCAGGAGTTTGATAAAAATATTCGTGAAGGATCTCGCCAGCTAATACTGACTTCACCAAAACAATTGGCAGGATTGCCGCAAGATTATATTGATAGCCATAAACCCGACGCAGATGGAAAAATTATATTAACGACTTCGTACCCCGATTATTTCCCTTTCATGCAGTACGCAAAAAGTGATGACCTGCGCAAACAATACTATGTCATTTTTCGTCAGCAGGCTTATCCGCAAAACAAAGATGTGTTGATGAAGTTAATGCAAAAGCGTTATGAGTTGGCGGTAATACTAGGGTATCGAAACTTTGCCGAATACATTACCGAAACTATGATGATTAAATCCCCTGAGAAGGCACAAGAATTTATTGATAAGGTCTCGTCTATTGCAGTTGCGAAGTCCAAGCAGGAATATGACGTTTTGCTGAAGCGTATGCAACAAATTGATCCAAGGATTAAAGAAGTAACCGATTGGCAAAAAATATATGCCGAAAACCTGATTAAAAAAGAACAGTTTGACTTGGATGCACAAGAGATTCGTCAATACTTTGAATATGACAAAGTACGCAAAGGAATTTTTGATCTGACGGAACATTTATTTGGAGTCAAAATTCGCCCATGGAAAACGGAAGTCTGGGAGCCATCAGTAGAAGCCTACGAACTGCTTGAAAATAATAAAGTCATTGGTCGTTTTTATATGGATATGCATCCTCGTGAAAATAAATACAACCACGCTGCACAATTTTCGATAGTCAATGGCATCAAAGGAGTGCAGTTACCAGTACACGCCTTGGTCTGTAATTTCTCTGGCGGTGATGGTAAAGGATTATTGGAGCACTCAGATGTTGAAACTTTTTTACATGAATTTGGTCATCTTTTGCATTCAATATTTTCAGGCAACCAAAAATGGATGTATTTTTCTGGAACCAAAACGGAATGGGATTTTGTAGAGGCTCCGTCACAAATGTTGGAAGAGTGGGTGTGGGACGAAGCCACTTTAAAAACATTCGCCACTAACGATAAAGGCGAAACTATTCCAACAGAATTGATTAATAAAATGAAAGCAGGGCGTGAGTTCGGAAAAGGCATGTGGACTCGTCACCAGTTGTTTTACGCTGCTTTATCCTTGTCAGTATACAATCAAGATCCAGCCAAGGTAGATCTCGACAAATTAATGGCCGATATCCAGTCAAAATATTCTCCTTTTGGTTATGTCGATAACACTTATTTTTATGCCAGCTTTGGCCACTTAAATGGTTATTCCGCAATTTATTACACCTATATGTGGTCATTGGTAATTGCTGCAGATATGCACAGTGAGTTTGCAAAAAAAGGCTTGCGTAATCCGGAGTTGGCCCAACACTATAGAAAGACTGTTTTGGAGCCGGGTGGCAGTCAAGATGCAGCTGATTTAGTAAAACATTTTTTAGGTAGAGAATATAATTTTGACGCATTTGCAAAAGATTTGGCGGAGAAGAAATAAATGCGCGATTTTTCTACAAATTTATTTATGCGTAAGTTGTTATGTATGATCATGAAGACAATGCGCGAAAACCCTTACAATAAAATAACGTCATTAGGTTGCATAGCAATTTTATTTGGTATTATTTTTAATTTGATGGGATGTGAAAGAAAGACGCTTGTTGAAATTGGAACTGAACAACAAGTTATACATATTGGGAACGGAACCGATATTCAAGGAGTTGATCCAGTTGTTACCACGGGAATGCCCGAATATCATGTGATTATGGCTTTGTTTGAAGGGCTTGTATCAAAGGATCCCAAAACCTTGGAGACCGTGCCGGGTGTTGCGGATAGTTGGACGGTTTCTGATGATGGAATGAAATATGAATTTCATATACGAGACAATGCTAAATGGTCAGATGGGAATCCACTAACGGCTCAGGACTTTGTTGATGCTTGGCATAGAGCACTAATGCCAGCATTGGGAAATGAATATATTGATTCACTATTTGTTTTTAAAAATGCAGAAAAATTCTACCTAGGTGAAATAACAGATATTAGCCAAGTTGGATTTAAAGCTTTAGACCAACAACATCTATCGGTAGAGCTTGAGTCGCCAACTCCATATTTTCTACAGTTGCTCGATCATCATAGTTTATTTCCAACTCCAGTATCGGTAATAAAAAAATTCGGCGCAGTTGACGATCCTACAAATCCTTGGACAAAAGCGGCAAATTTTGTAGGCAATGGACCGTTTGTGATAGATGAATGGACGCCCGGAAAAGTTTTTCGAGTCAAGCGAAATCCGTATTATTGGGATACAAAAAACGTTAAATTGAATGCCATTAATTTCTACCCCATAGAACAATTACTATCGGAAGAAAGAATGTTTAGAGCCGGATATTTACATAAAACGGAATGGATGCCTTATGCAAAAATTGAAAAATATAAGAAAAGTAAAGATCCTAATTATCGAACACATGCCTATCTGGCGACTTATTTCTATTTAATTAACGTGACTCGTCCGCCGCTAAACGATGTTCGAGTACGTAAAGCGCTAGCTTACTCAATTGATCGTGAAGCAATTACGGAAAATGTTACCCGAGGTAATCAAGTGCCGACTGGTTCTTTAACCCCTCCCGATACTCTCGGTTATAGCCCAAGATCAAAAATGGTATTTAATCCTGAGTTGGCTAAAAAATTACTTGCAGAAGCGGGATATCCTGATGGAAAGAATTTTCCAGAAATTGAACTTATATACAATACGCAGGAAGATCATCAAAAAATAGCGCAAGCTGTTCAAGCTATGTGGAAAAAATATTTAGGTATAAAAATTAATATTAAAAATCAGGAATGGAAAGTCTATTTAAATACACAAAAAATGTTGGACTTTGGCTTATCTCGAATGGCTTGGGTTGGAGACTATGTTGACCCTAATACCTTTTTAGAGTTGTTTATTACCGGTGGAGGAAACAATCGCACAGGTTGGTCTAATCATGAATACGATGTGTTAATTGAGAAGGCTGCAAACGCACATTCACGCATAGAACGGTATGAGTATTTTATGCAGGCGGAAGACATACTAGTTGATCAGGTTCCATTTATTCCAATTTACCACTATTCAACCAACAATTTAGTATCGACAGACGTTAAAGGATTTTATGATAATTTAATGGATTATCATCCATATAAATATATTTATCTTGAATCTGACAAAAAGAAAAATGAGTAAATTATGTTAGTTTTTATTTTCAAGCGCCTTATTCAAGCAATTCCGGTACTCCTGTTGGTCGCAACCGTTACATTTTTTATGATTCGATCAGCTCCAGGGGGGCCTTTTGATAAAGATAGGGCTGCACCGCCTGAAGTGATGATTCAGTTAAATAAACGCTATCACCTTGATGACCCACTCTGGAAGCAATACATAGATTATATGGGCAATTTATTACATGGCGATTTCGGTCCTTCGTTTAAATATGCTAGTCATTCCGTAACAGAATTAATTGCAGCAGGTTTTCCCGCTACAGCCGAAATGTCTCTCTATGCACTTCTATTTGCAATGTTGGTGGGGCTTTCGGCGGGAATTTATGCAGCACTTAAACACAATACTGCAGGTGACTATATTCCCATGACCGTTGCTATGTTAGGTATTTGTATGCCGACATTTGTTTTGGGGCCGATTTTATTATTGATATTTGGTTTGTGGTTGCAATGGTTACCTGTTGCGGGTTGGGGGCAGATCCCGGGAGATAAAATTTTACCATCCATTACTTTAGGTTCTGTTTATGCTGCTTATATTGCACGAATCAGTCGTGGTGGAATGTTGGAAATTTTATCGCAAGATTATATTCGTACGGCGCGAGCAAAAGGTTTATCCAATGCGCGAATTATTTTTGTGCATGCTTTGCGCGGTGGCATTGCCCCGGTAATTTCTTTTTTAGGGCCGGCTATTGCAGGATTGTTGGCGGGTTCATTTGTCGTTGAATCAATTTTTCAGGTTCCCGGGTTGGGGCGCTTCTATGTCATGGCTGCATTTAATCGCGATTACACTATGATATTAGGTTGCACTATTTTCTTTTCGTTTTTAATTATTATGTTCAATTTGTTATCCGACATTGTATTGGTTTGGTTAAATCCAAAATTACGTCAACAGCTGAGTAATGGAGTTTAATCGTGATGCAAATTGAAAAAGGTACATCATTAACGCAGGACGCCATTCGTCGTTTGCGTCAAAATAGAATGGCCATGTCAGGGTTATGGATTTTAGTGTTCATAATAATCATTGCATTACTAACTCCATGGATCGCGCCTTACTCATACGAAGAACAAAATTTAGCGCTTGGCGCTTCAGCTCCTTCCTTTGAACATTGGTTGGGCACAGATACGTTGGGGCGTGACCAATTAACGCGAATTATGTACGGCAGTCGTGTATCGCTAATGGTGGGATTTGTCGCTACTTCTGTTGCCTTAACAATCGGCGTGTTGTGGGGGGCAATCGCTGGATTTTTGGGTGGCCGAGTTGATGCGGTGATGATGCGAATTGTCGATGCACTCTATGCATTGCCATTTACCATTTTTATTGTGCTACTCACGGTTATTTTTGGCAGCAGTATGTTATTGCTTTTTTTAGCTATAGGCGCAGTGGAATGGCTCACTATGGCGAGAATTGTTCGTGGGCAAGTGTTAAATGTTAAGCAGCAAGAGTTTATTGAGGCATCCGTTTCAATCGGCTTATCACCTTGGCAAATTATTTCGCGTCATATCGTTCCCAACGTGTTGGGGCCAATAATTGTTTACTCAACGTTAACCATCCCCAGTGTGATTCTTTTAGAATCTTTCTTAAGCTTTTTAGGTTTAGGTGTTCAGCCTCCTGCCAGTTCCTGGGGCTCATTAATTTCGGGTGGTGTTGAAACTATGGAAGAATATCCCTGGCTGCTTATTTTTCCCGGTTTAACTTTGACGATTACTTTGTTTTCATTAAACTTTTTAGGTGACGGATTACGCGATGCGCTTGATCCACGTTCGGCGAGAGATTAATCATGAGCCTTTTATTGTCGATAAAAAATTTACGCGTGTTGTTTAATACTCGTCAAGGGCAGACTGTTGCTGTTGATGATTTATCTTTTGATTTAAATCAGGGCGATACTTTGGCTATAGTTGGTGAGTCGGGTTCAGGAAAATCCGTTGCGTGTTATAGTTTGTTAGGGTTAATTCCGACGCCGCCAGGAAAAATAGAATCGGGAACTGCACTTTTTAATGGTGAAGATTTATTGCAGATGGATGAGGCTCAGTTACGGAAAATTCGTGGTAATAAAATTTCCATGATATTTCAAGACCCCATGACTAGTTTAAATCCCTATATGACAGTACTGGATCAATTGGTTGAGGTACTAAAACAGCATCATCAGATAAATAAAAAAGACGCGCGCGAAAAAGCGGTTGCGGCTTTAATGGATGTGGGAATTGAAGATGCAGAAAATCGTATTGACGATTATCCACATCAGTTTTCAGGAGGTATGCGCCAGCGAGTGATGATTGCTATGGCCCTTATGGCAGAACCCCAATTATTAATTGCAGACGAACCTACAACCGCGTTGGATGTCACTGTTCAAGCACAAATATTGAAACTTATTAAAGATATTCAGATCAAGAGACAGCTGGCCGTAATTTTTATTACGCATGATCTGGCGGTTGCTGCACAAGTTTCAAATCAAATATTAGTGATGGAAAAGGGCAGGCAAGTAGAATATGGAGATACCGGGACTTTATTTACTGAATCCACACAACCCTATACACAAAAACTATTGTCGTCAGTATTACGCGGCGGAAAAGTATTTCCCAGTTTTGTTGATAAAAACTCAAAGCCTTTGGTTGAAATACACAACTTACAGACCAGCTTCGGTATATCGACAGGTAGTTTTTTCCAAACTAAAAAATTACGAAAAACTGTATTAGAGAATATTAATCTTAATATTTATTCTGGTGAAATATTGGGTCTTGTTGGCGAATCAGGTTCAGGTAAATCAACCTTGGGCAGAAGTGTTATTCGTCTATTGGAATCAGATAAAGGGGAGGTAATATTTGAAGGCCGTAATTTAGTAGAACTGGATTACGGCCAACTTAAATCAGCGCGACGTGATTTTCAGATGATATTCCAAGATCCCTATGCGTCACTCGATCCGCGTATGACAGTTTTTGATACTTTGGCAGAACCTTTATTACATCATCATCTAGCCAACAAAAATAATATTGAAGAGCAGGTAAATCAATTATTGGATGATGTGGGATTGGATCGTCGTTTTCTTCGCCGATACCCGCATGAGTTTTCTGGTGGTCAGCGTCAGCGTATAGCCATAGCTCGCGCAATTTCAGTTAAACCGAAATTAATTATTGCTGATGAGCCAGTTTCTGCTTTGGACGTCACTATTCGTGCACAAATTCTTCAATTATTATTAGAATTGACGCAAAAGCATCAGCTCACATTATTATTTATTTCGCATGACATGTCGGTTATTCGTTATATTTGCGATAGGGTAATAGTGATGAAAGATGGTCATTTAATAGAGCAGGGGGAGACAGAAGAAATTTTCAATAACCCCAAAGAATTGTATACCCAACAGCTTTTGGACTCAGTGCCAAGATTTTAGAGGGAACTTTTAATCCCGGGTTTAGTCTAGTAATCCATTGTCTTTGATAGGTTGCTAGATTTGAATTACCTTCTTGTTGAAAAGGATTTAACCTTTCAAATCGATTTTGATTTGGATAATTTTCCGAAGATTCGTTATTCATCTCGATCAATAATTTATGTTGCCTTTTCTTTAGCCTTGTCCATTCATTTGGTTTTTCTTTGGTTTATTTTTTCATCTAAATACAATCCGCAAATTCGTACTACACATCCTACCTCCGTTGAAATCACCTTAATTAAGCATCCAGATAGGGACGCTGCTGGTGTTCAAGTGCAGGAAACTATTCAGAAGTCTAATCCAAAGCCGGATCAACTAGTACAAGAAAAAACTAATAAGTCAGTTAAGTCTAGTTCAGTAATCCTCTCGCAAAAACAAGTTGAACAGGAAGCCGTGTCCCTCGCCAAGCCTATTGAGTTACTTTCAACTGAAGATTACCAGGAATTGTCAAAAGAAACAGATCAACTAAACTCGCAAGATGTTTTGGTATTTAATCCGGGACTTAAAAAACTGCGTGACGAAACACGTCGAACAACAACAAAGAATAATACAACATCAGATTTAAGCTGGCAGGATACGGCAGGTAATCTTTATTACAAGGCTGGCGGAAATTGTTTTATGTCGCCTCCGCAATCAGTTCCATCTGCAGTAACGGGGGGGAAGAATTGGTACCTTATCTCATGTCCTGGAAAAACAGAAAGTGAACAAATGATGGAGAACGTTAATAGAGAAATGAGAGAAAGATTTGGCCATAAGTGAATTTTGAGTTATTTTCACTCCAATATATAAAGTTTAACTTGGAGGTTCAATTATGCGCGCCCATTACTTACAGCATGTCCACTTTGAAGGACTAGGCAGTATTGCCAGTTGGCTGTCTTCAAATCGTTATCAGGTTACGTCCACAAGACTTTTCGAATCGACAGAATTTCCGTTGGTCAGTGATGTTGATTTGTTGATTATCATGGGCGGTCCCATGAGCGTTAATGATGAAGCTGAATTACCTTGGTTAATTAAAGAGAAGCAATTTGTTCGAGCAGTAATTGATGCAGGTAAGCCTGTGCTGGGAATTTGCCTTGGTGCACAGATGATTGCCAATGTAATGGGATCAAAAATTTATCCCAATATACAAAAAGAAATTGGCTGGTTTCCGACAATAGCAAAATCCTTTGATCAGGATTTCTTTCGATTCCCGCAGTCAGAAATTGTTTTTCATTGGCATGGCGAGACGTTTGATTTACCGCGGGCTGCAAAATTATTGGCTTCAAGTGAAGCTTGTATCAATCAGGCATTTCAAATAGGTCAGAATGTTATTGGGTTACAATTTCATTTGGAGACTACACCTGAATCCCTCAAAGAGATTTCGCTATATTGCGCAAACGAAATAGTTGAAGGTGAGTTTGTACAGTCAGCACAAGTAATGGCGTCAAAAGGTAATGAGTATTTTGAAAAAATTAACCGACTAATGAATAGAGTTTTGGAATTTATTACCAGAGTTTGAGTTAATTTTCTGCCACAAATACAGCTCGAATAGGTGCGGGATGTCCTTCTGCGGTTAGGTTTGGGTTTTGTGGATCGAGGAATTCGGCGAGCGAATGAAATTTCATCCATTCAGTCATGCGTTGTTCATCGGTGGTGGTGGGGCAGACGTCAACAACCCGAGAATTCTTAAAGCCGATTTTATTCATCCAACTTAATAATGTGTCTACACTCGGCAAGAACCAAACATTATTCATTTTACCGTAGCGATCTTCCGGAACTAGTGCATCACCTAATTTTCCATCAATGATTAATGTTTCAAGAATTAGCTGGCCTCCGGGTTTTAATGCATTTTTTAATTCTTGTAGATGATCCATGGGTGAGCGACGATGATAAAAAACACCCATAGAAAAAACGCTATCGAATGCCTGCATTTTTTCAGGCAGGTCTTCAATACCAATCGGTAATACATCAATAGGAAAATGCACCCCTGCTAAATGTTTTATCATATGAAATTGCACGATAAAGCGTGGTGATGGATCAATACCAATAACGCGATTCGCACCTGCTCCCAACATACGCCAACAGTGATAACCATTGCCGCAGCCTACATCCAAAATCAATTTGTTTTTTAGTGGTGCCAAATGCGGTAATACGCGATCCCATTTCCAATCTGATCGCCATTCAGTATCCATATAAATATCGTGAATAGTATACGGGCCTTTGCGCCAGGGAACTAATTCTTGCAAAGCGGTTTTGATTTGTTCGCGTGTAGCATCATCGCAATCATTTTTTTCGCCAATGCGGACTTCTGAATCCAAAATAATATTGCTGGCAGTCACATCGGGTAATTTTGCGAGCGATTTTTTCCAGTCCGCTAAATCACCATATCGTTGTTCACACAAACCTTTTTCGATTTGTGTTGGCAAAATATCGGCCCAGTAGGCGAATGGTGAATCTTTTAGATAGCTGAAGAAAGAATTGTAATTAATTTGGGGCATAGTATTTTTTCTAAATGCTTGACCCCACCCTAACCCTCCCCTTGCCAGGGGAGGGGACAGATTTCACTCCGTAAAAAGTAGGGAGTAAGGTCCCTCCCCCTGGTAAGGGGGAAGTTAGGAGGGGGTCTTTTTTTTAATAAAAGGATTTGTATTCATTTAATCGCAATGATCGAAGCAAAATTAAAACATTGAAACCACACATCGACGCTGGCAAATCCTGCCTGGCGCAATCGTTGTCTATGGGCATCCAAGGTTTCGGGAACTAAATAATTTTCAATGGCGCTACGTTTTTGTGCTATCTCCATATCGCTATATCCATTGGCGCGCTTAAAATTGTGATGTAAGTCTGTCATTAACTCTTGATGCGGCTGATCGTCAAAGATAACTTTTTCAGACAGAATCAATACGCCACCGGTGTGTAATCCATCGGCTATTTTTTTTAATAAATCAAAACGTTGTTCAATAGAAATAAACTGTAGTGTGAAATTTAAAACAACCATCGAAGCATTTTGAATGTCTACATCCTGAATATTCGATTGAATTAGATCGACTTTAACATCGGTTGTATCAGTTGCCATCAGTTGTTGGCAGCGATCAATCATTGCTTGAGAGTTGTCCACACCGATAATTTTACAATTCGCCGTGCGTATGCCATGGCGCATTGCCAAACTGGCTGCGCCCAGCGAGCAACCCAGGTCATAACAACGGGTGTTTGCTGTTGCATAAATACCAGCCAGATTGCCGATCATATTAATAATGGTGGCGTAGCCGGGAACAGAGCGTTTAATCATATCCGGGAAGACATCCACGACTTGCTGATCAAACGAAAAACGGGAAACTACCCCGAGAGGGTTGGCATAAAGATTGTCGCGATTCATGTTGTAATATCAATAAGCGAATAGTTAACTTGATTTTGTGGGCGATTAGGTGCGCCGGATAGGCATTCCAATTGGGTGACAATTATGCCTTCTTGTTGTAGTTTTGCACGCAAATTTTCCATTTTTTCTTTAGCAAGTACCAGAGTTTCAGATTTTTCAGCCCAAAGCGTTGCGCTGAGTTGTTGATTGAGCCAAATCAGTTGTGCGTAAAAATGCCCGACAACAGGCAATTCAAAATTCATCATAATTTTCCATTGTTTGATTTTTTCCCGCTGGGATTGATTATCCGATTCTTTATCCTCAACTATTCGTTTTTCAATATGCAATTGCATAGGGTGTATATCTTGCTGGTAACGAATAGGGATTTCCATTTGCCAGGTTTGTTGACTGGATTCACTTGTCTGTGCATTGGTCTGTGGCTGTAAGCTATTTAATTGTTGAATTTGAATTTTTGAAACAGCTTGATAAGCATGTTGCTGTAATAATGCGACAAGCTGTGTACGTAAGACTTTTATGGACAATTCTTTTTGTTGCATTTTATCAGCAAACATAGGCAACAGCTGCGCTATAAAATCTTTGAGATGAGTATTGGGTAGTATTGGATTCAATCCGGGCAGCTTTTCGTCTGCTTCTATAGCCGTTTGTGTTTTCGACACTAACTCTACCAAGGCACCTTTTAAATCTTGTTGTTTTTGTGGGCTACCTGGACTGTTAACTAGCATTGTATTTTTTATCTGTGCGTTATTAACTCGTGTTGACTGATTTAATGTCTGTAAATTAGCCGCGTTGATGATTTTTGTTGGGTTAATTGAAGAGGAGTTAGTGGTTGAACTGGTTAGTTTTGCCTCACTGGTCGATGCTGTTGAATTGTTTGAGTTTGTAACAACTGATGCCTGAATAGCGATGTTATCTAATTTTTTACCAAGTAAAGAGCTGGCCTGACTAACGGGGTTGTTGGACGGGTTAGTTATAACATTATTAGTATTAGTGGAATTACTTTTAATTAGATTCACATTGGCAAGTAAAGGCGCTAAATTTTGTGGAGAAAGTCGTTGTCCTGGGGTGAAAGTCGCTTGTACTGGTTGCATTCTGTCCAGATCGGATTTTGTGTTTGACGCTTGTTGGTTTTCTATCGAACTTTTTACAAGACTCTCTCTCCCGGTTGGTAATTGCCCATTGGTTAAGGATTGAATTAACTGTCGTTCAAATTGAATGCCGGATTTTTCGATAATAACTTTTAGTATTTGAGGGTCAATAATTTTATCCAGATTCGGAATGAGTTGATTGATTCTATCCAATACTAATTGAATTGGCTTATCAATTAATAGATTTAGCTGGCTAGGTGGTAAAAGTTTACTCAATTGGCTTATTGACGCCAGTGCAGTAAAAAAATTATCTGACTTTTGTAAAGGTAAAAGTTGTCTCAAATTTTGACTGACAATTTGCTCAAATTTGAGTTTTATAGATTCAATTGAATCTGTATCCGGAAGATCAACTAGTTGCAGTCCGATATTGGGTATGAGTTTCAGGTTAATTTCTTGCCCTTTTTGTAAATCCTGATTTGAGTAGACTACAACGGATTTGTTGTTTATTTGCAACAGTACTAATTTGACTAAACTGGATTGTAGTAATTTTTTTTGTTGCTCTAATGCCTCTAGTTGTTGCTGGGCAGCGAGTGTATTGGCTGGCATTTTTATTTGAGATAAAGATTTATCAATTTGCGCTAATAATTTTTCACGATCTTCTGGTGAAAGATTTTTGGTGTCTATTACTTGCGCTTTCCCTGAGTTATTGGCAGTTAAACCTGCGAGACGGGCAATGTGAATTAATAGCTCATTTTGTGACTTCTGCAGATTTTGCAGTGTCGATGTGAGTAAATTGTCACCTGTTGATTGAATATCCACGCGAAATCTCTCGATGCATTGTGGTTGGGTCGCTATAATCAGCCCGCATAAGAATACTAACAGCCTTCAGTATAGGCATTGTATAGGCAATTGAATTTACACTATGTCCGACATTTTATTGGAACTTGATCATTTAGCTTGCGAACGAGACGATAGACTCTTGTTTGCCAATCTGACTGCCGTTCTGTCCGCAGGCGATTTGGTGCAGATATTAGGGCCCAATGGCGCAGGGAAAACCAGTTTGTTGCGAATTATTGCCGGGCTAACTCCTGCGACTGCTGGTGATATTCGCTATCTAGGCCAATCATTAACCAGATCACGTTGGCAGTTTGCACAAGACAATATCTATTTAGGGCATCTCGCAGGCGTAAAGCGATCATTAACAGCATTAGAAAATTTACAATGGTTTGCTGCGCAACAATCCGTACAGACGGATCCCATAACAGCCTTAAAGTTGGTGGGGCTCAAAGGTTATGAAGATACAACTTGTGACCAGTTATCAGCTGGGCAATTTCGCCGTGTCGCTTTAGCCAGACTTCACCTGACTAAAGCAAAAATCTGGATTTTGGATGAGCCGTTTACTGCCATTGATAAATCAGGTGTCGAAATGTTGGAGCTTTTGATTAAGCAGCATCAATCTCAAGGTGGTTTGACCTTACTCACTTCACATCAAGATTTACCCATCCCGGGGATCAAACATTTACAGCTTACGGATTTTTGCCCTGAATCGGGAGTTATCGCCTGATGCAACAATCATTACTTCAAGGATTTATTAGTCATCTTCAGCGTGATTTTCGCGTGGTGGCTCGCCATAAGTTGGATCTGCTAAACCCTTTAGTGTTTTTCACCTTAGCCGTGAGTTTAATTCCATTGGGACTGGGTCCGGATAAAAAAGCTTTGGCACTTCTTGCGCCCGGTATTGTCTGGATAATGGCTCTTTTGGCTTCATTATTATCACTGGAAGCCTTATTTCGTAGCGATTATGAGGACGGGTCGCTTGAACAAATATTGATAAGTCCGCAACCTTTGTATTTTGTGGTTTTGGCAAAATTGTTAGTCCATTGGTGTGCAACAGGATTGCCGCTGACGTTAATGTCTCCATTGTTAGGCATGTTGATGAGCTTACCTGAAGAGGGTTATCTGCCTTTAATGTCGAGCCTGTTGTTGGGTACCTTAAGCATGACATTGATTGGTGGTATTGGTGCTGCGCTAACGCTATCGGCTCGCCGTAGTGGTTTATTGTTATCATTAATTGTTGTGCCTTTGTATATTCCGCTACTGATTTTTGGTGCGAGTGCTGTACAAACTGCAATTGATTTTTCGCAATATCAAATGCAATTAGCTGTTTTGGGTGCAATGGCTGCACTGGGATCATTAGCCGCACCATTTGCCATAATGGGCGCGTTAAAAATTTCACAAGAGTAAAGAATATGAATTGGCAATGGTTTCATCGATTGGGGTCGCCGCGTTGGTTTTATGAAAAAACTACGGGCTGGGTGCCATGGATTATGTTGGTCACTTTTAGTTTATTAGTTGTTGGAATGGTTTGGGGTTTGGCTTTTGCCCCCGTGGATTATCGACAAGGCAATAGTTACCGCATTATTTTTTTACATATGCCTGTAGCTGTTTTGTCTATGGCAGGATATTACGCTATGGCGATTGCCGGTGCGGTTGGATTGATCTGGCGGATGAAGATGGCTTTTATCGTAATGGTTTCTACTGCCCCCGTTGGTGCGGTTTTGACTTTTCTTGCATTAGTGACAGGATCAATATGGGGAAAACCGACTTGGGGAACCTGGTGGATTTGGGATGCACGTTTGACTTCTGTGCTGGTTTTATTTTTTCTTTATATGGGTGTGATCGCATTACAACAAGCCTATCAAAATCGCGATGCTGCCGATAAAGCTTGTGCAATTTTATCTTTGGTAGGAATGGTCAACATACCGATCATTTACAAATCCGTTGATTGGTGGAGTACTTTGCATCAACCCGCCACCATTAAAATGGTTGGTCAATCGACTATTGATCCTTCTATGAAATATCCCTTGTTGATAATGATCGCGGGGCTCTATGCATTTTTTACTTTAGCGGTGATTTTATATACACGTATTGAAGTATTGCGTCGCGAAAGTCGTTCACAATGGGTAAGTGATTTATTAACTCAATCAACACCAAAAAGAGGTTGATATGCATTTCCAGTTTGAATCTCTTGCTGAATTTATTGCAATGAAAGGTCATGGGCCTTTTGTTTGGTCAGCTTATGCCATTTCCATTGTTGCTTTTGCTTATCTGATATTGGCTCCGATCAAAGCGTATCGCGATATGGTAAAACGTGAACTCAAGAAAAAAAGTCGAGAAGAAAATGCATCCGATTAGAAAGCAACGATTGTTTATGGTGTTATTTATTGTGATTTTTTCCAGTATCGCAATTGGTTTAATTGTCTTTGTGTTACGTGAAAATTTAAATTTATTTTATCCACCAAGTAAAATTGCCTCTGGCGAGGTTCCGCATAACGTGAATATTCGTGGTGGTGGATGTGTCAGGCCTGGTAGCGTGCATAGGTCAACAGAAAACCTGGATGTTAATTTTATCATTACCGATGGCAGCGCCGATGTAAAAGTGTTTTTCTCGGGAATACTTCCTGATTTGTTTTCGGAAGGTGAAGCAGCGGTGGTGAACGGAAAAATTAATGACAAAGGCGAATTTATGGCAAGTGAAGTTTTGGCTAAACATGATGAGAATTATGTGCCACCTGAAGTCGCTGAAAGTATGCAAAAAGCAGGCGGTGATCATCAAAAAACTTGCGAGAAATTAAATTATGTCCGCTGATTGGTTAAGTTTGGTACCGGAAATAGGGCAATTATCATTAATTATTGCTTTTTGTTTTGCCCTGATACTTTTTGTAGTGCCTATGTGGGGTAGCTATACAGACAATAGATTATTTATGCTTTCCGCTCGCAGCTTTGCGGCTGGTTTTTTTGTCTTTGTGTTGATTTCATTTATTTGCTTGGTTTGGTCTTTTACGCAAAATGATTTTTCAGTTGCTTACATCGCCAAAAATTCTAATTCACTCTTGCCACTTCGATACAAAATCAGCGCTGTGTGGGGCGGGCATGAAGGTTCTCTATTACTGTGGATTTTGATGCTGTCAGGTTGGACTTTTGCAGTTTCGATTTTTAGTCGCTCAATTCCTTTGCAATTACAATCACGTGTGCTTTCGGTGATGGGTTTTGTTGCAGTAGGTTTTACACTTTTTATTTTGATAACATCTAATCCTTTTGATCGAAATCTTCCAATTGCGCCACAAGATGGCAGCGATTTAAATCCTCTATTGCAAGACATAGGATTAATTATTCACCCACCCGTTTTGTATATGGGATACGTAGGTTTCAGTGTGGTATTTGCTTTTGCCATTGCAGCACTTTTAACCGGAAGAATGGATAGCGCCTGGGCGAGATGGTCTCGCCCTTGGGCGACGAGTGCTTGGGGATTTTTGTCCTTAGGTGTTGCATTGGGAAGTTGGTGGGCTTACTACGAATTAGGTTGGGGCGGCTGGTGGTTTTGGGATCCAGTAGAAAACGCATCATTTATGCCTTGGCTTGTCGGCACCGCGTTAATCCACTCTTTAGCTGTAACAGAAAAACGCGGTCTATTTAAAAGCTGGACTATTTTATTAGCTATTTTTTCTTTCTCATTAAGTTTATTGGGAACCTTTTTAGTACGCTCAGGTGTTTTAACATCCGTGCATGCTTTTGCGAATGATCCTGAGCGTGGTTTGTTTGTACTAGGATTTCTATTTGTCGTTGTTGGCTCGTCGCTTACACTATTTGCCATTAGAGCGCCGGTTGTAAAAGGTGAGCAAGGTTTCAACTGGATTTCGCGCGAAACATTTCTATTAAGCAATAATATATTGCTCGTGATTGTTATGCTGGTTGTATTGATCGGTACACTATTTCCACTGATTGCTGACGCCATGAACTTGGGAAAAATTTCGGTTGGGCCTCCCTTCTTTAATATGTTCTTTCTGCCACTAATGGGATTCTTATGTGTGTTATTGGCTGTTGGCCCCATTTTAAATTGGAAAAAAACGCAGCCTGCTTTGTTAAAAACTATATTATTTAAACCTTGGCTAATCAGTTTGATAATTGGTGCGGTTTTCCCATTAATTTATGGCGATAAATATTTTTATTCGGTCGCAATTGCTGTATTTCTTGCGAGCTGGATTATCAGTGTTTTAATCTCTGATTTAATTTACCGTTTACGCCATGCTGATGGTTTGATGTCGGGACTTAAAAAACTCAGTATGAGTTACTATGCTATGTGTATTGCGCATTTAGGTGTAGGTGTCACTATGATTGGCATAGTATTTAGCAGCCATTATAGTCATGAAAAGGATTTGCGTATGGAAGTAGGGCAGTCTGTTGAAATTGCACCTTACAACTTTACGTTGAATTCGTTGACGCCCATTCGAGTCGACAACTACATTGCTGATCAAGCTGAAATAGAAGTGCAAAAAAATCAACAGTTTCTAGAAGTTTTACACCCACAAAAGCGTCGTTATATTGCAACGGGCAGTGTGATGACAGAAGTAGCCTTGGATGTTGGTTTGTTTCGCGACATTTATATCGCTATGGGTGAAAAGCTCGACGAAAAAGCTTGGGCAATGCGTATTCATGTAAAACCCTTTGTTCGCTGGATTTGGCTAGGTGCAATCTTTATGGCGTTAGGTGCTTTACTGGCAGTAATTGATAAGCGTTATCGCTCAAAAACAATGGATTAATCCAGATGAATAAACAGCGTTTAATTTTACTGATTCCTCTCGCTATTTTCATGTTGTTGGGAATATTATTTTTCAAGGGGCTTTCAGGTAATCCATCAGATATGCCTTCGGCGTTAATTGATAAACCTTTTCCCGAATTTAATCTTCCGCTTTTACCAGCCGAAGAAAATCCCAGGAATTTAATTCAGGCGTCTCGCAAAAATATTATTGGTCAGGTGAGTTTAGTTAACGTTTGGGGTACCTGGTGTGTAACCTGTCGCTCTGAGCATGAATTCCTAACTAAGTTAAAAGCTGAAGGTGTAATTATTTACGGTATATATTATCCCCTCGATTACAACGAAGAAAAACTTGCTGCACAAAAATGGTTGCGAGAACTGCATAATCCTTATGTGTTTTCTATTCTTGATGAAGAAGGAAAGTTAGGTATGGATCTTGGAGTCTTCGGTGCCCCTGAAACCTTTGTACTGGATAAAAAAGGCATAATTCGTCATAGGCATGTCGGTGATGTTAATGAATATGTTTGGCAAAAAGATCTTAAGCCTATTCTTCAAGCGCTGGAAAAAGAATAGACATTCACCCTCAAATTATTTTGTCACTTGGCTAGTGGTTCTTACTCAGTTAAAATACCCGACTTATTTAGTCAGGTAATCCAGTTAAATCGAGGTGTGTTATGGAAGTATTAGATACCATTAAACAGCAAATTAGTGAAAATCCCGTCATCCTTTATATGAAAGGGTCGCCCAGTGCGCCGCAATGTGGTTTTTCCATGAAAGCATCGCAAGCAATTATGGCTTGTGGTCATCGTTTTGCATTTGTGGATATTCTGGCTAACCCTGATATTCGCAGTGAGCTGCCCAAGTTCGCGAATTGGCCAACATTTCCCCAGCTTTGGGTTAAAGGTGAATTAATCGGTGGCTGCGATATAGTGACCGAAATGCATGAGAAGGGTGAATTGAAACCTTTAATTGATGCTGCAGTTCAAGCCTGAAAGATTGATGCTAGATATAGAAAAATAGACCCATGTGGGTCTATTTTTTTGCTTGTAGATTCTCGTCAAGCCGCGAAAAATTCCTTGGCTGCAATAAAAATCAGTACCAGAGCTGTGAGCCCTCCAATCACACAAAGCCCTAAGCCTATAAAGGCTTTTCGTTGATTCAATTTCTTGTTGCTGAGTCTTTCCAATGTGTGCGCTTCTAAAGCGAGATCCTTGGATTTAACTAACTTATCTCGCAGAACTGCCAGTTCAGTCAATTCTTTTTGAAGCTTCAGTTTTTCTTCTTCTTGGTCGCATTCAGACAAGTTTTTTTCGCGTAACGTTACTCTCGCATCAAGTTCGGCGATTTTGCTATCAAGCAGGTTTGATAATTGTTTAATGTGCATAAAGATACCGGGTTGATCGTCCCTGAAGTCTGATTCAGCGATTATCGACGTGTAGTCCGCATTCTTTCTTGGTGGCTTCTTCCCACCACCAACGACCTTCACGTTCATGCTGGCCCGGGCCGACAGGACGGGTACAGGGCTCGCAACCAATGGAGATATAACCTTTGTCGTGAAGTTCATTGTAGGGAGCCTCACACATTCTGATGTAGCTCCAGACATCACTGGATGACCAGTTCGCCAGTGGATTGAATTTGGTTAGTTTGCCATTTGGACGCGCGAACAATTTATCGTCCTGAATTACTGGAACATCGGCACGGGTAGGGCTTTGATCTTTGCGTTGACCCGTTATCCAGGCATCAAGTGACAGCAATTTTTTACGCAGAGGTTCGATTTTTCGGATACCACAACATTCTTTATGATCATCTTCATAAAAACTAAATAGACCCTTTTCGGTCACTAGTCTGGAAACTGCATCACCGTCTGGAGATAGTACTTCGATACGAACTCCATAATGTTTACGGACCTTTTCAATAAAACGGTAGGTTTCTGGATGCAGGCGGCCTGTGTCCAGGCAGAAAATAGGAATGTCCTTGCGTATGTTGACCGCTATCTCAATTAGGGCAACATCTTCGGCACCACTGAAAGAAATTGCAATTTTATCAAATTGGTTAATAGCGTATTTCAGGATTTTTTGCGGGGTTTGGTCTTGTAATTCGCGTTCTACATCTATCAAATTGATGGTTTCGGTCATTCTATCACCACAGCTGGAGTCTTAATGTTTCTGAAGTTGTGCTTGCTGTGCGACAGAATAACAGACTTATCTCTCTGTCCGAAGCCAGAACTGATTGTTCTAGTGATCTTCATCTCAGATCTTCTGATCCACATTGACTTGCAAGCCTTGGATGATTAACGTGACCTCCGCAATTTATTTGCTCTCTCCCTCCTCAAAGATCAGACAAAGCTTAGGAAGCTCAATTATGAAAAAATCAATTATTATCGCTGGTTTGGCCACATTACTAGCTGTTAATGCTAATGCCCTTGATTTTGGTGGCTTGAAAAAAGCTGCTAACGCAAAGGACGAAGCCAAAGAAAAAGTAGATGATGCAAAAACCCAGGTTGATGAAACCAGCGCTGCGGCAAAGGACGCTACCTCATCACCTGATCAGTTGGCTTTAGCCTTAGTAAAAGCTAAATTCAAAACAGGTTCAACCAAAGCTAAAATACGTAAAGACTTGGGTGAACCTGATAGTGTTTCAGGTAAAAAAGATGCTGAGAGTTGGTTTTATGAAGTATCGGAAATAAATGAATCACTCGCAGACAAAGCTGAAATGGCGAGCATGGTAGGTATTGATATACCTGGTGCTGACAAACAAATTGAAATTCAATTTACGAGCGACAAGATTCATGCGGTAAAAATTGCCGAATAGACTGGGTGATTGACTTAAATAAATAAAAAAACCGCCGAATGGCGGTTTTTTTGTCTGGGTTTTCGGTTTGCTTTCAAGGGTTAAAAGGGGTAGATTGCCGCCACTTTTTATTAACTTTTGTCGTGTTGGAGGTTGTTGTGGAGCTTGCATGTTTAGATCTGGAAGGCGTTTTGGTTCCTGAAATCTGGATTGAGTTTGCCAAAGTAACGGGTATCGAAGAGCTTAAAGCCACAACTCGCGATATTCCTGATTATGATGTGTTGATGAAACAGCGTCTGCGCATTTTAGAGGAGCACAACTTAGGCTTAAAAGAGATTCAAGATGTGATTGCAACGTTGAAGCCTTTAGATGGTGCGGTTGAATTCGTGAATTGGTTGCGTGAGCGTTTTCAGGTAATCATTTTATCCGACACATTCTACGAATTTTCTCAGCCCTTAATGCGTCAATTGGGTTTTCCTACTTTATTTTGCCATAGATTAAACATTGATGAGCGGGGAATGGTAGCTGGTTACACTCTTCGCCAAAAAGATCCCAAGCGTCAGTCTGTATTAGCACTCAAAACACTTTATTACCGCATTATTGCAGCGGGCGATTCTTATAATGACACCACCATGTTAGGCGAGGCAGATCAAGGAATTTTGTTTCATGCACCGCAAAATGTAATAGATCAGTTCCCGCAATTTCCAGCAGTACACACTTACGAAGATCTAAAGAAAGAATTTATTAAATCTAGTAATCGCGAATTAAGTTTGTAGTAAAAACGCTCCGAAAGGAGCGTTTTTTATTGCTAGTTGAGACAACGCCTAAACAGGCCTATCGCCATTTGATAACCCAGTAATTGCAATTCAGCGTCGTACCTATCACCTTCATCGCGCATAAATGCATGTACTCCATTGAATTCATGCCAGGTAAAATTGATATTTTTCTCAACCAGATTTTGATAAACCTTTGCTCTCGCTTCAGCGGGAATGTGAGGGTCTTGTTTCCCCCAAATCATTTGTAACTCACCTTTAATGTCACTGGTTCGAGTTAGGCTGTCATTACCCTTTTGAGATGGTGTCATACCAGAATGTATGTCAGTAGCATAAAAACAGCTGGTAGCCAAAATGTCGGAATGAATGGCGGCACGATAGGCTAATCCTCCACCTAGACAAAACCCCATAGCACCTATCTTGCCAGAAAAATAATTCAAAGTTTTTACATGATCGATCATAGATTGTGTATCTGAATCATGGGCCTCTAAATACTTCGCAATTTTATCGGCATTGCCTTTGTCACGACCTGCATCGTCATAACCTAATACGGTGCCTATAGGATTTAATTCGTGAAAAACTTCAGGGACAAGCACAATAAAACCGTGCCCGGCTATTATCTGTGCGCTGCGACGAATAGGTGAAGTTTGTTGAAATATTTCAGAGTATAAAATAATGGCCGGAAATTTTTTGTTTAGAGTATCTTCAGTTTCTTTTGGACGATAAACATAACAGCGCATAATGCCCGTAGGTGTATTTAAATCAACATGATGGTTTTGAATTAACATTTTTCTTTCTCATTTATAAATTTTGTGGGTATTTCTAAATTGACCCCACCCTAACCCTCCCCTTGCCAGGGGAGGGAATAAAAGCACAAGCAGCGTCCCCTACATAAAGCGGATCAGCAAGCCTATCAATGCACAGGCTAGAATGACTTTAATAATACCAATTTTGAATTGAAATAAGGCAATTGCAGCCAGTATAGCAATTGCGAGTGAAAGCCACTCAAAATTGCCGTTAAATCCTTGCGGCCAAAAAATATGGTAAGCAAAAAATACCGCTAGATTCACGATTACACCTACAACAGCAGCGGTAATAGCTGAAAGTGGAGCAGTGAATTGGATTTTTTTGTGCGTAGTTTCTATAAAGGGTGCGCCGGCAAAAATAAAAATAAATGAAGGTAAAAAAGTAAACCATGTCACTATAGAAGCGGCGATTGCACCTGCGATAAATAAATTTTCTGCTCCCAATAATGCTTGAGAATAACCACCGATAAACCCCACAAACGCAACAACCATAATTAACGGGCCGGGTGTCGTTTCACCTAAAGCTAATCCATCCATCATTTGTGTCGGGGTTAACCATCCATGCTGCGTTACTGCACCTTGGTAAACATAAGGTAATACAGCATAAGCCCCACCAAAAGTTAATAAAGCGGCCGTTGTAAAAAACCAGGCCATTTGTGTAAACCCATGTTGCCAACCATAAGTCGTCCATAAAAATAAAAATGGCAAAGTCCACAAAATCAATCCGCAAATAATAACAGCGGTTAAACCTGAGTAAGAAAACAGCGCGTGTTTGGGTGTAGGTGTTTGGTCATCAATTAATGCAGCGCCATAAGATTTTTCTGTGCTGGCATGCGCATTGGTTGCGTTAAAATATTTTGGCCAATAGCGACCCCCCAAATAACCGGTAATTGCTGCAGACAGTACTATGAAAGGGAAGGGGATTTGCAATCCATAAATAGCAATAAAAGCCGCAATCGCAATCGACCATAAAAAATTATTTTTTAATGCGCGTGAACCGATTCGATAAGCGGCATATAAGACAATAGCTGTTACTGCTGGTTTGATACCAAAAAATAATCCCGCCACCCAGTTCACTTCACCAAAAGCGATATAGACCCAAGAGAGAAAAATTAAAATAAATAATGAAGGTAGTACAAATAAAATACCTGCAATAATGCCGCCCCAGGTTTTATGCATTAACCAACCAATGTAAGTTGCCAGTTGTTGAGCTTCAGGCCCAGGCAATAACATGCAGTAATTTAATGCATGCAAAAAGCGACTTTCACTTATCCAGCGGCGACGTTCAACTAACTCTTGATGCATTATGGCAATTTGTCCTGCGGGACCACCAAAACTAATAAATCCAAGTTTGAGCCAGAAACGAAATGCCTCCCATAATCTAACGGGAGCGTTTTGGCTGGCGTGATCGCTCATTAGTTACTCCGAAATAAAATTTGGGTTGTTATTTTTTCGTACTAGCATAATAGGGTGCCCCATCTCTTGTGCACCCTCAAAATATTCTTGCCCAATTAGCCTGGGAGATACATTAGTCCAGCCATAACTTTGTTGGCCGCAGGTGGCCATAATTTTCCCCAGTGCCAAATCGCCTGACTGAATAGTATCGCCATCAATGACTTTTTTGTAACCTTTGGGAATAGGGTGCATGTAATGGATCTCCAGATCTTCGTAAAATTAAAAAACAGGTTTCCCTTCAATACTATCTTTCCAGCTGAGCAAAGATCTCATAGCATTCTTACATTAACAATATAGTGTAACGCATTGATATTTAATAAAACATAAGGCATCTTGATAGATTACTTTAAGTCGTGGAACATGTTGTTTTGGTGGATTTTATGACAAGAAGAGAAATATACAAAAAGTTATAAGGGGTCAAGTCGGTGCTTAGCCAATAAAATCGGTTTTTGTTTGTTATTAATAACCCAGAAGACGAGGTTCTTCAGTTTCGGTACCTATTTGTGTCGATTCTGCCAGCTTGCGTCTCTATTTTGCTACCCAACGTTTATATAAGAGAGACTTATCAAATCCAACGTTAAATGCATGACACTAGCCTCAATCCATGAGAGAGTTCGCCAAATTTTGTCACTCATAAATGGTGCGTAGAAATGCTACTACAGGTCATATTTGCTTTAGTCGGTCTGATAATTGGATCCCTGTTATTGGGTAAAGGAGGATGGCTTATTGGATTATTATTAGGCTATTTGACCACAAAAGTATTGCAGCTTACGCAAACTGTCCAGAATCAAAATAAAGAAATTTCGTTACTGAAAAGCATGCAAGACTATTTGCATCTCACTCTTCGTGGACTCCAACCCAAGCAGGAAGAGAGTGGTTCAAAAGAAATATTGGAAGCCAGTATTGAGGTTAATAAATCTGCAGAAAATGCTATTGCTGAAACAGCAATAGAAAAGCCGGCGTTTACTGAAATCCAGGAATCCCAAACTGAAAAAGAGCTGGAAGCTAAACCTATAGTTGTGTCACAAACTACACCGGCTTATCAAAGACCCGTTCAGCAGGTTAAACCCCCTGTGCCGCCCAGATCTACCCCTGCCGATAAAATTGGCGAATGGATTCGCGATTTCTTTATGAAAGGCAATCCAGTCGTTCGCGTTGGAATGTTGATATTGTTTTTTGGCTTAAGTTTTTTAGTGAAATATGCTGCCGGCAGAGGATACTTTCCAATAGAGCTAAGACTCTCTTGCGTCGCGTTGATTGCAATAGCGTTGATATTTATCGGTTGGAAAACAAAAGCAAGACAGGGCGGTTATGGTTTGGTTTTGCAAGGAGGAGGATTAGCCGCTTTATATCTAACCTGCTTCGCCGCCGCAAAAATGTACGACTTGATGCCATCTTCCGTCGCGCTGATTTTATTATTTGTATTTGTTATTTTTGGAGTGGTCCTTGCTTTATTACAAAATGCACAGGTCTTAGCCATCATGGCCATTGCCGGCGGATTTCTGGCTCCAATTTTAACTTCTGATGGGTCAGGTAACCATGTAGGTTTATTCAGTGTGTATTTAATTTTGAATCTTGGAGTTTTGGCGATTAGTTGGTTTAAATCGTGGAGGTTGCTGAACTGGATTGGTTTTATTTTTACGTTTGTGATTAGTACCAGTTGGGGTTTTGCCCGATACGAAACACAGTTTTATGCCAGCACTCAACCCTTTCTCATTGCATTTTTCTTAATGTACTTACTCATATCTATTTTGTTTTCGTTAAAGCAGCCGCCCAATTTAAAAGGGTTGGTAGATGGCAGTTTGGTTTTTGGTTTGCCTGTTGCCGCTTTTAGTTTACAAATTGCACTGTTAAAACACACAGAATACGGTCTAGCCATTAGTACATTAGTCCTTGCTTCTATTTATACATGCCTCGCTCGTTGGCTATGGCTCAAATATTTGCAAACTCACCAGTTATTGGCCGAATCATTTTTAGCATTAGGTGTGGGTTTTGCAACTTTATCGATTCCATTGGCCTTAAGTGCTGATTGGACTTCTGCCACTTGGGCTTTTGAAGCTGCAGGAATTTTATGGGTTGGCTTACGCCAGAAGCGACTCTTGCCGCGCATTGCAGGTATAGGCCTTTATTTTGCTGCGTGTATAGCAGGCTTTCTGGATCACGGATTTTCTGCAGGATCAATACCGATTATCAGCGGTGATTTTATCGGTATGATTATTTTATCTTTCTCAGGATTTTTGATGGCCTACAGTTATTTTCGCTACGAAGGATCTGCATTTCAGATTGAGCATTGGCTGGGTAAATTAATTATGCTTCTTGCCATTTTATGGTGGGTCTGCGCGACTATATTGGAGTTGGAAGCACATTTAAGTCATGAAAATAAGTTTGGTAGTTTCTATTTTATTCTTGCAGCAGGTATGGCACTTCAGACCTATCTGGCTCAAAAATGGAAATGGTCGGCACTTGGCAAATCTGTGCATTGTTATTTTGTTATTATTTGTTTTTGGAGCATTGCGGGATTTGTGGATAGAGCCGTAGATTATCCTACTGATTGGCTATTTGGTCTGTCGTTTTTTGCGTTTCTGTGTGCCCAATATCGTTATTTATGGAAAATGGAAAAATTGGAAATGTCCAGCGGGTTATCCATTTCTCATTTTGTATCTGCACTATTAATTTTGCTCTTGGTGTTGTGGGAAGCAATGGGTCTTGCAGAGCATACAGGTTTATTGCAATCCGTTATGCAACCTAAAACTGCAGTTCTAATGATTTGGTTTGGTGTTTTTGCATTCGCCATTGTTATATTTATGCAGTTAAACCTAAGAAATATCTGGCCCACTGATACCTGGAAAAACCATTATCAGAATGTAATTCCTTTACCTTTTGTATTAATTTTATTGGGTTGGTTTTTTGTTGCAAGTCATGAATCTGGTGGGGTGATTGAATTCTATTTGCCGATAATTAATCCACTCGATCTTGCGCAATTGGCTGTAATTTTGCTCTTGGGCTTTGTACTTAAGCAAAATTTGGTGTTTACCCAAGATTGGTCGCATTCATCAAAAATAGGGTTGCTGGGAGTTTTAGGTTTCATATGGATCAATATAGTCATGTTGCGTGCAATTCATCATTACACTCATATTGAATATGAGTTTTCAATACTCTGGACATCCGCTTTAGTGCAAATGGCACTTTCTATTTTGTGGAGTATTTGTGCATTGATAATAATGAATATTTCGCGCAGAACTAAAAAGCGGCCGTTATGGATTATTGGTGCGAGCTTATTGGCTCTTATTGTACTCAAGCTCTTCACTAAAGACTTGTCTGGTACGGGCACTATTGCACAAATTATTTCATTTATGGCCGTGGGTGGATTAATGCTGTTGATCGGCTATTTATCCCCTATACCACCAGCCAAAAATAATTCGGGAGCTATAGAATGACGTCTTACTTTCAAGGATTTTTTATTTTGTGTGGTCTAATGCTTGTGTTGAATAGTTATGCGCAATCATCAATTTCCGTTTATGAAATAAATTCCGATAAAACGTATATACAGGCGAATCTTGAACAGGAGATTTATTATTACAGTCGCGATGCTCAATTGCGCGATTTACAAATACAAGACGCTCATGGCAATAGTTTACCCTTTCGGTTGATTGATTTAACTGATCAGTTTTCTGCACTCGAAAAAGAAACGCCTGCGATATTTTTTCCAGTTGCACCCAATACCAGTGAAGTCACTTTACGGGATCTTGGTAAGATGAGCATTCAAATCGATGATTCTCAGGTGCGGGTAGATATACATCGCTCTCCAGCTGAGTTGACGAATCCAATTGAGAATCCTGATTTTTATTTAATTGATCTCGCCGGTTATCAAAAACGACTTGGATCGACCAAAAATTTGAAATTAACTTCATTGATATTGGATTGGGACCAGCAGAATAGCTACCAAACCTGGGAGTTATCAGCGAGCAATGACTTGAGTAATTGGCGAATGCTCTCAGAGACAAACTTGGTGAAACTGGAGAAAGAAGGGCAATCATTAATAAAAAATCAAATACCGTTAAACATTGATCTTCACAATTACACTTATTTGAAATTGCGTTGTGTGGAAAAATGTCAAAACCTTCGAATATCACAGATGAAAATTAGGGAAGAATTAAAAGACATTTTTCATCCAGCTAAAACGCAATGGACACTCAACGGGGAGCGCTCCAACTCACAAAAGCCGATCAAGCTAAATCCTACTGATAATTGGAAAAGTCATATAGCCTGGGATTTTAAAAGAGACGATCATGCCTTGATTGAAACGCTTTCAATTAACTTAGGCTCACAAATTTATAGTGATAAGGTAAGACTATTGGGGCGTTATCGAAAGCAAGACCCTTGGCAGCTTATATATCAAGGTGTTTGGTTTAACGCTAAAGTAGGTGAAGAGTGGTACTCATCCAATCCTATTAACCTTTATCAAAATAACTACCCGGAGTTTAGATTGGAGTTAGCTGGAAATCTGCTTGAAGCTATTCAACCTGCGTTAGTTTTAACTACTCAGACTCGAGCTGTCCAATTTATTGGAAATCAAACGCCTCCTTATCATCTAGTAGTACAGGATCAGGTTAGCTCAGTTACTCAAGAGCAAATTTTGGAGGGCTTGCTTAAAGGTCATTCAGTTCAGTGGAACTACCATAAATGGACTTTCTTGAATCCACCCACACCTGAAATTGGTATGGTGATATCTTGGAGGAGTTTGGTATTCTGGGCGTTTCTTTTATTGGCACTAGTTGTTTTGGCGTATTTGGCCATCAATTTGTTCAGGCAAATGAACGTCAAGAAGGATTAACGGTCAGATCAGAGTGCCTTTCAGGGGCTGACTACAAAAAAATACTATTTTTGTGGAAACGAGCGCTTTAACATGGGCGAGCATTAAAAATACAACCAAGGGTTATTTTCATGAGTTTGTTTTCCTGTTTTTTTTCCAATCTGTTTCGTGCTGTTTTATTGATTACCAGCCTGTTCGCATGCGCTGCCAATGCAACTACAGTTCAGTTTCAAACCGTTATGGGGAATATTGAGGTTAATTTATTCGATACAACTACGCCGGAAACTGTCAGCAATTTTCTGGCTTATGTGAATTCGGGTGCATATAACAACAGCATCATTCATCGCTCTGTCAGAGTCACTAATACTGATGGGTCGACCCGGGGTTTTGTGGTTCAGGGGGGGCAATATACTTATGATGGTGCTTTTCCGCTGAAAAAAATTGTGACCTCGTCAGCGGTCAAAAATGAACCTGTGTATTCAAATTTGCGCGGAACCATAGCCATGGCCAAAATTTCAGGCAAGCCTGATAGTGCTACCAGTCAGTGGTTCTTTAATCTGCATAATGATAATGCTGCTGCGCTAGATTCAAACAACGGAGGATTCACAGTATTTGGACAGGTAACAGCAGAAAGTTTACCCGTCCTGGATGCAATGAATGCCGAAAATATATTCAGTATGGGAGCAGAATTAGCTGAGTTGCCGCTGAGAAACTACACTGTTACTGATTACCAGAATAATGCTTTGGTAGATGACAATAATTTAATTCTTGTTACTGCCGTGTTGGTTCTCAATGCGAGTCCTGATACAGCCAGCGGTTTAAATCCTACTAAAAATACCCTATTAGCTGAGTCAAAGAAAAGTGGTGGCGGTGGAGGAGGAAGTCTTGGTTTTATCGAGCTTTCACTATTGCTGATATTATTCTTTATGAGTAGAAAAACACTTCTTTTTCGAAGAAAGTAAAATAAGAGGCAATTTATGATTACGTATTTCTACTGGCTTGCAGTGTTTGCAGTTGCGGTTTTTGTTTTATGGAGTTTTGGAAAGTATCTGCGCTGGAAATATGGTTTTGTTGGAGCGGTATTAGTGCTGTTTATTGGTTGGCTGGCATACGTGTTTCATTACCAAAATGCCTTTGTCAAAAACTGGGGGGGCGTAATGTCTATAAAGGTTCCCGAGGGGCAGCAACATATACTCACGACTTGGAAAGAAGATAATATTTGGATCGAAAATTATGATCCGGTAAAGAATGAGTGTTATTTCAGCGAATACTCAAAAGGAAATTTATTAGAAGGAAGAGTCACCCTTAAAAACTGCAATCCATTACGCGCGCCAGCATCTAAACCTTAAAATCTGATTTTTAGATTATTTTTTACTAATCGCACCATATCCTTTCTAAAATCTAAATGCAGTCTAGGCTTATAACAAGAGGAGCAGTTACTCTTGTTGTAGGCTGGAGGTTGCCATGAAAGTTATATCCAAATACCAACTATTTATTATTCTAAGCTCAATTCTGAGTGTTATTTTTACCAATTTCGCATTCGCGTCCATTCAAGTTAAAGGAAAAAGCTGCTCCGATATTCAAAATGCTATATACCAATTACCTCCTGCTGGAGGTGAAGTGTCTCTGACATCTGGAATTTATACCTGCCTCTCACCGATAGTGATTGATAGGAATAATGTTGTGCTTCGGGGTGAGGGCAACGCAACAATCTTACGTTTGGGGGATCAAGTTAATGCCCCTGTACTAGTTATGGGTATGACCGAAGCAGTCCCATCAGCGGCCATTAAACATGTAAAAGTCACTCATTTGATGATTGACGGAAATCGTGACAATCAGACCCAAGAGTGTATGGGTGGAGAATGTAGCGGTGAGTTTCCTTTGCGAAATAATGGTATTTCAATTCGCCGTTGTGTGGATTGCACTGTTGAATCAGTAGAGGTTCACAGTGCTATATCAGGTGGGTTAGTCACAGAGTTGGGTTGTCGACGTCTAACCATTCGGGATTATACTTCATACAATAATGCGTTCGATGGACTTGCAGGATATGAGACTGAAGACAGTACCTTCTCTGGAATTAATCTGTATGACAATAAAGCAGCTGGAATATCCACTGATATAAAGTTTAACAATAACAAATTTTATGATGTCACTATTTCGGATAATAAAAGTGTAGGAATTTTTATGCGTGATTCGAGTGATAATTCGTTCACTAACTTACATATCAGAAATAGTCAGCAGCATGGAATTTTTCTTGCTCAAGTGAACGCTGATCCTGAAACTGCTGCTGTAGGAAATACCTTTACAAGTGTGGTTATTAGCAATTCTGGTGGTGCGGGAATTCAGGCAAATGATAAATCTTGCATTAACAATATGATAGTGGGTGCTCAGTATATTAATAACAGGAGTTGTGTTGGGGAAGCTTCCTCAGGTTTGCTTGAAAATGTGGGCGCAATTTGTCGATAAAATTCCACAAAAGATACTTAAACATCTTTTGTGGATTGAATAATTTATCTGTTTACTTCGGGTAGAAATCTATATCCAACACCAGGCTCGGTTTCTATATAGCGAGGATTGGATGGATCGTCTCCCAATTTGGTTCTCAATCGTGCAATAAATATTCGTAGATAATGAGTATCCTCGACATGTGTTCTGCCCCAAATTTCGCGTAATAATTGCTGTTGAGTAATCAAACGGCCAGCATTGTTGATGAGTCGTTTTAGCAACTCAAATTCCTTTCTTGAAAGTTTAATTAATTCACCATCAACTTGTAACCGACGCTCCTGCAAATCAATTTCAACTCGTTCATCACTAAAATGCATGACTGATTGAACACTTGGCCCAAATGCTTTTAATAGTCCACGAATTCGAGCAAGTAATTCCTGAATTCCAAAAGGTTTTACGACATAATCATTTGCGCCTGTATCCAGTGCTTTGACAATTTCAGACTCATGATCTCGAACAGAGAGAATGATAATTGGTTGATGATAGAAATCGCGCAACTTTTGCAGAACAACTTGCCCGTCTAAATCCGGAAGACCCAAATCTAAAATAATCAGATCTGGTTGTAATTCTGCGGCCATAGAAACACCAATGCGACCCTCACCTGCTTCGGAAATTTCATAACCTTGGGTTGTTAGTCCTATTTGCAATACACGTCTTATTTGAGGCTCATCATCAATTATTAAAATATGGTTCATTGGTGGTTACCTTGTTGTTCCAAAGGAATAGATACCGTTACGCAACATCCTGGATTAGTTTCAATTTTTGAATTTGGATTATGTGAAATGGTGACTGTACCACCATGTGCAGCTATCATCCCGCGACAAATGGTTAGACCTAATCCACTACCTGATTTTCTTCGGTCACCTTTATTTGCGGTATAAAATCGCTCAAATACTTTCTCTCTTTCGGAAATATCAATGCCGGGCCCGGAATCAGTAATTCTGATCCGCATGAAATCTTCATTTCGGTCAACACTTAACTCGATTGGAAAGCATATTGGTGAGTGCTTAATTGCATTATCAAGAATGTTGAATAGGGCTTGTTCCATTAGGGCAGCGTGCACATAAAGTGAAGGAAGATCCGGTTGAATAATTAATTCAACTTTGTGCTCGATTAACAGCGGCTTTGCTCTTTTTTTTACGACACTCATTATTTCTTCAATGCTGACCCATGCTCGTTCCAATCGAAGCTGTCCAAATCCTAATCGCGTCATGTCGAGCAAATTTTGTGTGTAGCGATTTAATCGCTCTGCTTCTTCCAAAACTGTTTGAAGTAACTCTTTGGTTTGCTTTTTATCAAGTTGATCACCTAATTCCATGACCGTAGATGTTGCACCGATCATACTGGTAAGTGGGGTACGAAAATCATGTGAAACAGAAGACAACAATGCAGATCGTAATTGTTCATTTTCTTTTTCTATCCGTTCTTTTTCCAACTGAGCGGTTAAAATATTCCTTTCGATACTTAACTTTTTTTGTTGGGTTGCAATATAGCCAACTAATAAAGATACGATAAGAAAAAGCACAATGGTTAATAAGTCTTCATTGTGATGAATCATGATTGATCCGAAAGGTTCTGCGAAGAAAAAACTAAACGCAAAAAAACTCGAAAGTGCATTAATAAATGCTAATTCAACTGTGACGTTTATTGCAAAAAATACCACCATAGTAAGATAGAGTAATGGGATATTAGCTTTTGGAATAAAACTGGCTATAAAAAATGCAAATGGAGTTAATAACCAGGGAAGTAATATTCCTATAGGATACGCAAGTTTGTACCAGAACTGAGTTCTTTGCATTTATGAGTGCCAATGATTAGGAGCGCCAAAAAACACTAGAAAATAACACTACTAAAGTTAAAAATTCCAATCTACCCAAGAGCATTCCAAATGACATGCTCCATTTAGCCAGATCAGGTAAGCTTGAGAAATTTCCGGCTGGGCCAATCGTATTGCCTAGACCAGGGCCAACATTCATTAATGCGGTTGCAGCGCCAGTTATTGAGGTAATAAAATCCAAACCAGTAAGTGCCAGAATAAAAGTCAGCGTTCCAAAACACATTGCAAATAAAAACATGTAGGCGACAGAAGAAGATAAAATTTCTGAACTAATGAGTTTGTTGTTGTAGCGACGGCTAATAATTGCTTTAGGATGAATTGCCGTTATTAGTTGCTCTTTAACCAAGCCACTAAAGATCTGAAATCGAAAAATCTTAATGCCGCCACTGGTTGAGCCTGAACAACCACCAATAAACATACAAAAGAAGAAAACTACCCATGCGAGTTGCCCCCATGTTTGATAATCACCTGAGGCATATCCTGTAGTGGTAATAATAGAAACTAAATTGAAACAGGCCAGAGTAAAAGCTCTAAACGGCTCCATTTGATTAGTTATAATTAAATTTGCGCTGATAACTAATGTTGTAACTCCAATAACCGTAAGTAAACCTTTGACTTGAATATCGCGAAGAAAAAGAAATTTTTTGTGCACCATCAGTCGTACAAATAGAACAAAAGGTACAGCTCCCGCAATCATAAAGATAATTGCAATCCAGTGAAGAGCTAAACTATCAAATTGCGCAAACGAATTGTCGGATGTAGAAAATCCGCCAGTGGAAACCGTTGACATTGCATGATTAATTGCGCTGAATGCATCCATTCCCGCTATCCAATAACTTAAAAAGCAACAGACAGATAGAAGTAAATAAGCATAAATAATCATAGCCATAAGGCTCTGCGCACGAGGCAGGGCCTTATCTGACCAGTCAGAAGATTCTGTTTTGAACAATCTCATTCCGCCGACACGCAAGAAGGGTAAAACTGCAATGGCCATACCGATAATCCCAACACCGCCAATCCAATTTAATAGTGAACGCCATAGAAGAATATCTTTTGGTAAAAAGTCCAGTCCAACTAAAACACTGGATCCTGTAGTTGTAATTCCGGAAACTGATTCAAAAAAAGCATCTGCAGCACTCACTGCGTTATTCATTAACAAAAAGGGAATTGCTCCAAAGAGGGAAACGCCACACCAGGCAAAGCCGGTGATTAAAAATACCTGTCTGGGCTGCATATGCTCCATAGGATATTTTTTTCCGATAACTAAAAATACAATGCCGACGACGCTGGTAATAGTCGCAGAAAGTACAAAAGCCAACTGATTTGCGCTGTTATAGGCTAATGACAATCCGATGGGTAATAGCATAAACAACGCGAGTAAATTCAAAATTGCGCCAAGGATCAATAAGCAAGGGCCAAATAGCTTCATAGAATTCCACTAGATCCAAATGCTTGTCATTTTAATGGTAAGCATCCACGACTAACCAGAGTTAAAAGAAGAAATATTACGCTAGTTTCGTTAAATTCGCGTAAACGACTGAAGTAAATAAATTTATTATGTGTGGAGACTGTTGTAAAAACACGCTCATATCCGTTTCCGACTTGCGTTTTGTCATTTTGGGTAGGTTTTCGTCAACGTAGTGTTTAGCTGCATCGGATATGATCTCTTTGAATACCAGTGGCTTTAAAAACCGACTATTTGGGTTGTTAATGCAGAATTGTGTATAGGCGTAAAGTGCCTCAACTACCGCTGCTTTGTAGAAAGGCGGGTAGAGTTGGTGTGTCATGTGATCAATAAGGTGAGCAAAATTTACTTCACCGGGTGTCATAGAGCTGCGTGTTGTCTCGCAGTCCAGTTTAAGTTCGCTTCCATTTGGGTTACTAAAAACCAGGGTGTCACAAAATTTTAAGCTATTCCAGATATCCTGTAAGAAGGCCTTGTCAAAATGTGTAATCAAACCGCGTGCAGTACGCCATTCCATCCAATCAGTATCATTAGTGTCTGAAAGTAACGGGTTATCATCCATCTTATTGTCATGATGATGCATTTTGAAGGGTGAAACAAAGTTAATTTCATGAGTGAAAACGTGTTTTCGTGATGAAAGTACATTGCGAATTTTGTTGTATATTTTTGCTGGTGATTGTAATCCCAACCATTCAAGAATACTGACTTCCTCCGCGTCGCCCTTATCCATCGAGCACAGCAGGATAAAATTCCGCAATTGTATCGAATGTAAACCATCAAAAAGTGAGGAATCCGATCTTATTAGAGAGCCAATGGCGGACAGTATTTCTTGCACCAAGGTTCGTTCTAATAGGTCTGGAAATAACTGGCGAACGGATTCAAAGTAAGTAGTATTTGAGAATGATTGATCGATTTTAATTTCAGTATAGTCATTGTCGCCGACATTGACACTTAGATTTCGTGCAGCCAGTAATGTCAAACTATCGGATAGATCAATGAGCGTGTAATCGAATTGTGAAAAACAGAAGCGGGCAAGTAGCCAGTAATTCATTTTTTGTGAGCGGATATAAACATCGCGAATTAAATCTATTAATGTAATTTTAGAGTCATCAATTGATACTATGTCATCAAGATTCCGTTGTTTAACATAGGTCGAAAACCTCCGGTAGGTAAATATATCACTTTCGGTGTAGAAATTTTCCAGTAGTGCCCGCGCAACAGGTTCTAATTGTTCAGGCTGTATGGCATCCTCACCAACATTGGTCGCTAAAACATTTGTTGTTAATGCATGTACGTGAAAGTATGGAATACTTAAATGATTGACTCGTGATGCTCTATGAGCCAGATTGGCGGATGCATAACCTACATAATCTATCTCAGTTCTTAGCTGCAAATTATGAAGAGTTTTAAATAAAATATCTGCATTAGGAATTTTATATAAACGATGATCCATCAATAGTGTAAAAACCGCAACTTCTGAACTTATCCAATTCTTATAAATAAAATGAATTTCTTTTTCCAGGCTTTGTGAAACCCATTGTGCGTCATACATGCGATAGTCTTCACGCTCACTTTGCATCCATGATAAGCATAAATAAATTTTATTATTTATTTCGTAGGTTTGTGAGGTGGCAAGACTTTGCACTCGACGTCTAGGTCTACCAGTTAGACCCAGTGCTTTATTTTCACCTATATGCGCATAAGCTTCCATTAATCCGGAAGCGGAAATTACCGCTATGGGTTTCATATCTTGCAAACTTTCTGCAATAACGCCGTGTTTGGCTAAATGCTGTTTTATTTGATCGTTTTCGGCAAGTACGACAAGCGCAATATTGGATTTAATAAATTTTGTAGAACGTCGACGCATTTTTAATGGATCAATGTCGTCAGGATTTACCAGGCCTTCGTCCAGTAGTAAGCCGGTGTAAAACAAACTTTGAGCCCAAACAAGTGGTAAATTATCATTGGGTACTCGAGGTTGTGAACGTGGATTTTTTTTCTCCGCTTCAACATTTTCTTTGGGTAAATAATAGAGTTCAGGTAGTAAACCCACACCATTCACATTTACCATTAAGGATTCTAATTTTTTTCGGTAGTGTTTTGCTGTCGCTTCACTTCCATCAAATAATGCTGTGATATATAAATAGGTAAAAAATAACGGCCACTCTGATTCAATATTGGCAAAATTTACAAGCTCTTTTAAGTTGTAATAAATTCGGGAGCTTTCTTCGAGTGCAGTTTGATGTCCGTCCCACAAAAAGCGTTTGCAGCCGTAGTTTCCACCAAGTTTTGTAAGAACCGTATCGCGTGTTTGTGTTGCCAATGACTCTTTACCAACCGCAAATGCAGGGAAGCCGATGATACTGAGTAATGCGCTATCGGTTTCTTTAGATAAAGACTCTCGAGGAAGTAATGATGCGAGTGTCGTTCTGCATAACGAAATTGCATCCGCTATTACATGAACGACACCTCGTTTATCAGCATTTTTTCCAAATAGATTAAATCCATCAAGTGACTGAAGTGCGGCTTTCGCCATGCCAACAGAGCTGGCATTAATTTCAGTTTTACCGTTGTTAACTTTATTACCCCGTTCCCAAATTCCATAATCTGGAGTTCGATAAGAGCTTGAGATGTAATAAACAAGATTCTGAATAAAATCGACTTCATCTGCCGTGCAAACAATTCGTAAACCTGATGCGCTCATCTGGGTGAGCATTAAAAGATAGAGTGAAGTTGCATCTATCTGCAAATGCCCCCAGGCATCATCAGCAACAACAGGTAAACCTGTTGCAGTATCATATTTGGCATGTAGTGCATCATTATTATTGAGGGAATATTTAAATGCCTCTACCTTACCCGACTGTCGCATCATGGACTGCAATAATCCACGCATTAATTTGATGGTTGCTTGCCCTAAATGATCAGCTTTATGTTCATTTCCATGACGCTTGAATGCAATTCCTAAAGCCCAAACCGACATTATTGAGTAAACATTATCTCTAACCCAAGCGTCAGTATAATCGCCATGATTATTTACCGCTGTGCTGGCTGGTAACAGTCCAGTGACGGGATGTTGCCGATTTAGTATGACTGTCTCAATTTCAGCGTACAAACGCTCTAACAGCGGTGTTTGTTTCATTGTCGATCTATTCCAAAAGTTCGGGATTCACCCCAACATATAATTTCTATAGTACTTGGCTGGGTAATCTACACTTTTTCTGAGAATAGCCAAGTCTCACGGCCGTAAATTATGGTCAGCAATTTTGATGCCATTGAAATATGCACAAAAATGACCCTGAACGCAGGAGGTTTGTTCGAGCACACATTTAATGTAGCACTTCATTGGTGCGCAATGCTGAATTTCAGTTTCATTTGCTTTCATTTATCAGTAGTCGCGTCCCTCATAATTCTTTATTTCCATTAGTTTAAAAATCGTTGGCTATACTTTGACCGACGACTTCAATGGAGGGGATGAACATGAGTAGATGGTTATTATTACTAGTATTGTTAGTAACTGATCTCAAGGCTGAGGAGCCTTATCTCTGGGAAAACACGCTCACACTTGAATCTATATCCAATCTTTCAGGAGGTATAGAAAGAGGGTCTGTTCAACTTGCCAATTTAGATGTGAGTTTAGCAATTGATACAGAATCGGCCGGATGGTGGAAAAACGGAGAAGTATTTGTTTATTTACTTGGCGATTATGGTAGAAAAGATCCTGCTGAATTAACCGGCGGTCTACAAGGTATATCAAACATTGCTGCAGACAATGCCATAAAAATTTATGAGTTCTGGTACCAACATTATTTTTTAAATGATCATATTAAATTATTAACCGGGTTACATGATTTTAATTCCACATTTTATTCGCTGGAATCGGCTGGGCTATTTAATCATCCATCTTTTGGAATAGGTCCTGATACATCGCAGGTAACACCGTCAATATTTCCAACGTCTGCCTGGACATTACATTTAACTGTTAACTTTGAAAACTTATATGTTCTGGCAGCCGTCTATGATGGTGTGCCAGGCGACCCTGAAAATCCGCGCGGTACACATATTCAATTTAACTCAGGGGATGGATTATTTAGTGCAATTGAAGTTGGGATGGCAGAAGAGCATCGTTACAAATTGGGTATGGGTTATTGGACTTTAACAGCAACGACGGAAAATCCTATTGATGCGAGTCAAGTAGATTCCAATTATGGATTTTATGTAATTGGAGAAAAATATTTGACTGATAATGTCGCAATATTTTTTCAAATTGGACAAGCAGATGACTCAGTTAATCAACTTGCAAATTACTATGGCGGAGGCATAGTTGTATTCAATGCCTTCGCCGATGGTGATGCAATTGGTCTGGCATATGCTGATGCGAAAAATGGAGATCCATTTCTCAATGCTAATCCTGAATTAAGTCGAAGTGAAACTGCAATTGAGTTGAGTTATAACTATCCGTGGTCTGATGCGTTTAGTAGCCAGTTGAGTTTGTATCAAATTAAAGATCCGGATATGAATGAAACACTCGATGATGCATATGCGGCTGGTGTTCGTTTAACCATTTCCTTTTGAAATTTGTCGATTTCAATAGAATTTATTGAAATTCAGGTTATTTGATCTCAATCAAAAGTAGACTTTCTGAAGTGAGTAGACTCATAAGCGTTGAAAGATGAGGAGAGCCTTATGTACGTTGATTTTGTGATTATACTCAGCTTGGTAATTGTCACTTTAACTTGTGTCTTTTTGGGTTATTTTATCTATTTCGCCTACAGACATATCAAAGAAGATATAGCGAAATCAGAGGCAAATATGGAGGCAAAGGTTAGGCTTTAAAAAAATCCCCGCGCCATGCGGGGATGATTATTGGCTTTGGCGAAAGTAATTAATCCGCTTTTTTACTTCGATACACTTTTTTAGGTGCGTCTGAGTCGCGATTTTCGCGAGGGCGTCTTGGCGCTTTGGCTGCGTCACCGTCACGTTTTGGGCGATCCTTTTTAAAATCAATTGGTGAATCTTCAGAGCGTGCTCGTTTTGGGCGTGAAGGAAATTCTTTATCTGCTTGAGGAGCACTGCCGGTATCCACGCTAATATTTAATGGACGACTACGCACGCGAACTTTTTTCAATTGTTGCAAAGCTTCTTTTGACATGCCTTTTGGAAGGTCAACAGTTGAAAAATCATCATATAATTTGATGTGTCCGATAAAACGACTTTCGATTCCTGCTTCATTAGCAATAGCGCCAACAATATCACCAGGACGAGCTTCGTGATTACGGCCTACTTCAATTCTGTAACGTTCCATATTTTCGTCATTGCGTTCACGACGTGGTTTGTCGTCACGAGGACCTCGATCACGTCCGCCTCTATCATCACGATCGCGACCGCCACTATTACTACCACGATCATCACGTGAAGAGCGTTCGCCGCGATCACTTCGTTCGCGCTCTGGTTTAACATCAGTAAACTTAACTTGCAAAGGGCGTTCAGTTTGTAATTGATATGCCAAAGCAGATGCAATCATTTCCGGTGAAACATCATGTTTGTTGCTGTATTCAGCCAACAAATCATTAAAGAAAGATAAATCAGATTGCTCAGTTAAGGTATTGGTAATTTGTTGCGTAAATTGATCAATACGATGTTTTGTTACTGCCGCGCCAGTTGGCAATTCCATTAAAGTGATAGGTTTGCGTGTGGCTTTTTCAATCGTAAATAACAAACGTTTTTCGCGTGGTGCAACAAACAATATTGCTTTACCGGTACGACCTGCACGACCAGTACGACCAATACGGTGAACATAAGCTTCACTATCGTAAGGAATATCGTAGTTCACTACGTGACTGATGCGCTCAACGTCAATACCGCGTGCGGCAACATCAGTTGCAACCAGAATATCCAATTTACCTGATTTTAATCGGTCAATTGTGCGTTCACGTAATTGTTGATTCATGTCACCGTTTATGGGTGATGCAGAATATCCACGGGCTTCTAATTTTTCGGCTAATTCAACAGTTGCCGTTTTAGTTCGCACGAAAATAATCATGCCTTCAAAAGGTTCAACTTCTAATATGCGTGTCAGTGCATCCACTTTGTTGGTGCCACTCACCATCCAGTAAACTTGTTCAATGTTGTCGCCGGTTTGTTGATTGCTGGCGATTTTAATTTCTTTTGGATTCGTTAAATAATTTTCAGCAACGCTGCGAATTTCACGTGGCATGGTTGCAGAAAAAAGTGCAGTTTGGCGTGTAGCTGGAGTGTGTTCCAAAATCCATTCAACATCATCAATGAAACCCATGCGTAACATCTCGTCAGCTTCATCTAATACCAAACTTTTTAATTTATCTAAATTTAAACTGCCACGACGTAAATGATCCATCACTCGGCCTGGGGTGCCCACCACAACGTGTGCGCCACGTTTTAATTGGCGTAATTGGGTCGCCATATCTTGACCGCCGTAAACTGGTAACACATGAAAGCCAGGGATTTCACTCGCATATTTTTGAAAAGCCTCAGCAACTTGAATTGCCAGCTCACGTGTAGGTGCAAGCACCAGAATTTGTGGATCAGTTTGTTTCATGTCCAAACGTGAAAGTAAGGGTAGGGCAAAGGCGGCCGTTTTTCCGGTACCGGTTTGTGCCATACCAATGATGTCACCGCCATCCATAAGAATGGGAATAGCAGCAGCTTGAATAGGGGATGGAGCTTCATAGCCTACTGATTGGATTGCTTTTAACACGGGCGCAGAAAGTCCCAAATCAGTGAAGAATGTAGGTGTCGACATTAAATAGACCTGTAAATAAATAGGACAGTAATAAAATTACTGACAAGAAAAACGCAGGCAGGTGATAAATCGCCAAAATTAATTCAGATATTAAATTGAAAAAAATCAACTGAATCTGATAAGAGATGCCTACCATTGGCAAAGGCGAAGAGAATCAACTATTCCCGCACGATTGTAGCCCTGAAACCAAATGAATCACGTTCATCTGTTCAATTTCAGCCTACCCCGCGCAAGACGTTCAAACCAAGAGGGGGTTACTGAAAGCGCGCGCAGTATAGGGAGTTGGCTGGGAATAAGCTAGTCATTTTTTGACCTTATCTAGTTATGGCCGGATTTATTGCTTTCCGTTAGCGATTTATGAATCCATTTGTCCAGAGCAGCTGCAAAACTGTGCATGTCTTTTTGGTTATAGGCGGGTGGGCCGTCTTGCAATATAAGGCCGCTGTTGCGTAGAGTTTCGTTAAAGTTGCGCATGGTCAGGCGTGCACCTATGGTGTCTTTGGTATATTGTTCGCCGCGAGGGTTAATGACTGCTGCTCCTTTTTCGATTGCACCTGCTGCAAGTGGTATGTCAGCTGTGATAACCAAATCGCTGGGTGTAACCTGATCAACGATAAAATTATCCGCTTTATCAAAACCGGATTCGACTTGAATCAATTGAATAAAAGGTGATTTTGGCAGAGCCATAAATTGATTGGCTACCAGTTTAACGAGTATTTGTTTTTTATGGCCCGCACGAAAAATTGCGTCTTTCACCGGGCGAGGGCAGGCGTCACCATCAATCCAAATAGGCATAAATAAAATTCACTGAAGTTTATTAAATTAAGGCAATCAGTATTACAGGAAATAAAATGTCCGACAAACATCTTTCAACAACAGCTTTGGCAAAAACTTTAGGGAAAGAAAGTAAGGAGTTATTTGTTTTACTTGCTCAAGGTGGTTGGATTATTAAAGTAGATGGTCATTGGCAGTTAACTGAGAAAGGAAAATTTGAGGGTGGTATTTATTTAAATCATCCTAAATACGGAGAATATATTGCCTGGCCTGATAGTGTTAAACAGCACTCATTATTAAAGCTTTTACCTGAAGCGCCTTTGTCCGCAACTCAATTGGGACAAAAGTGGGATTTGCCTGCACGCCTAGTCAATTTAATTTTAGCTGAACGTGGATTAATCAAAAAATATTTGCATGGATGGTTGTTAACAGATCATGGAGAACATTTGGGCGGGCAGCAGCACGAAGCTGAGCAATCTGGAATCCCTTATGTAACCTGGCCAGAAAGTTTATTGCTGGAACCTTGGGTTGATGTTTATTTAACACAGTTACATGCCAGGAATGTGGTAATGCCTGCGCGCAGCTTGGATGGGCATTTAGTTGAATCTTTAATTCAACTGCGAATTGATAACTGGTTATATTTAGCCAGTATTTCTCATGCTTATCATTACAAAATTGAACTGGAGGGTAAATTACTCGTAGCTGATTTCTATTTGCCTCAACAATCAGTTTGTATCGAGTCATGGGCGGATGCTCAGACAGAAAAAAATATGGCGCAATCCATAGTGGACGATTTGGATAAACAAAAAAATTATCGTGACTATCCCATAGCATTTATTGAAATGGGCGATGAATCGATTTCACAATTAGATGAGAAGCTGGCGAGAGAATTATTAAAGCGCGGGGTTGCGGTTTATTAAGGAGAGGGCTGGGGAGAGGGGGAATTAACCAAAAAGTTAAAAATTAATCAGGAGCAAAACAATGGCAAGCGTATTTACATTAATTATAGAAGGAAAAATTCCCGGAAACTTTATTTGGAAAGATGAAAAATCTGTAGCAATCTTAACTATTCAACCAATACGACAAGGACATGTTTTAGTGATACCGAGACAAGAAATTGATCAATGGAGTGATTTACCATTGGATTTAGCTGAACATCTTATGCAGGTGAGCCATAAAATAGCCAATGCCTTAAAGGTTGCTTATCCTGCTTCGCGAATAGGTTTAATGATAGCTGGACTTGAAGTACCACATACGCATATTCATTTAGTGCCAATGGATTCAATGGATGATTTAAGTTTTGCATTTGCTAAAAATGCAGATTCAAACCAACTGAAAGAAACTGCAGAGAAAATCCGCAGTGTTTTGCAGCAGCAAGGTCATAATGAATCCAAGGTATAACGAATTGTTGTGTGGTTTTTGTAGCGCCCGAATAATTCTGGACGCTACAGGTTTAACGTTTTAACTGATGTAATAAATCATCACTATAAGGAATTTTTGGAAGGTTTTTGTCTATTTGATAAATTGCGTTGTCATAAACTTCAGCGACTTTGGGCTGCAAGTCTAATTTCATTCTGCGAGATAACATAGTAATTGGGAATAAACAGTCTTGCGTACCTTTGATGCACAAGCCTTTGGATCGGCCTAGCTCATCGATATATACCTTCCACTGAAGGTGTGTTGGAAAGTCGGCTTGCATGATATTACCCAATACAACACCCATGGCCTCTTGCATGGCTGTATCACTATTTAAAACAATTTTTTTATCAATAAGATTTTGCAATAAACTAATATCATTCCAATTGTTATGTAGCGATAAACCCAATTTGCTTTTCGCTAGCTCGCTGACTTTATCAACCTGTTGCTGCATTTTGTTTTTATCCATCCAGCTCAAGTCTTGCAGAGTGACTGTTTGTAATTTTGTTTTGTCTGCAAATGTTGGCAAGTTAATTAGTATGAACGGGATAAATATCCAGCGCATACAATGTTTAATACCAATGTTACTTGCTTTCATATCTTTACCTCGTAATAACTCGTAGTAGTAGATTTTAATAAATAGTTATCTTTGTCCAATCTCTTTAGCAGGATTCCCGGCTACTTTCGCACCAGAATTAATGGATTTTGTAACCACCGATCCCATGCCAACAATAGCTTTGTTTCCTATTTTTACGCTATCTAAAATACTAGCATTTGCACCTATCCAAACATCTTCCCCTATATCAATGCCGGATGATGTCACGGGTTGATCTCTAATTAATCTATCCAATTGCATTCCATGATTAAATGCATAAGCAGAAGTGTAAGCTGCAACTCGAGTATTGTCTCCAATACGAATGCCTTTTCGTCCACCATCCAAAGTAACATGGTGATTAATGGAGACATGTTGACCTATTTCTACCGGGCCATGGATGACGCAATCAGCTGCGATTGCAGTGTAATCTCCAATAATGATGGGCCTCCCTGGCTCTGCAAATAAATTCGCTTCAGGTGCGATAAAGCAGCCTTTACCAATAATGATCGTTTCCATTTTACAAAAATAGGCTTGGATCTGAGCTTGCCAGTCCTCAGCCCACTCCTTATTTTCAGGCTTTAGACTGTGATAAAGCCACGGCATATAGGACAATCGCTTTTTATGTTGGTTGTGGTAATTCACTGGATCTTGATTAATTTCAGCCATAGCTGTTCTCTGGGTGAGCTGGACTTGAATCAGATTATACTGATCCGTTTAGTTCTCAAATAGTTCAGGAATTGTAAAAATTATGTTTGACATTTTACAAAAACATTCTGATTTCTGGTTAATTTACAAACATCCAGGAGCCAATTTTCACAGTGAAAATGGTGAAATTGGACTCTTTGAGGCAATTAAACAGCAGGCAGCAGCTGAGGGTATGAAGTCTATTTTTCCTGTGCATCGTTTGGATAAGGTAACATCGGGATTGTTAATCGTGGCGACTAACGAAAAATCCAATCATGAATTATGTCGAGCATTTTCTGAGCATCAAGTGGAAAAGTATTATCTTGCTATCAGCAATAAAACGCCTACAAAAAAGCAGGGAAGTATTATTGGTGACATGGAGCCTGCACGCCGAGGAAGCTGGAAGCTCGCAAAAACGAAGAATAATCCGGCAATAACTCAATTTTTTAGTCAATCAATTGCGCCGCATCAACGACTGTTTATCCTAAAACCTCGTACAGGAAAAACACATCAACTGCGCGTTGCCTTGAAGAGTGTGGGCGCTGCAATTATTGGAGACCCTTTATATTCTGCACAGAATTGCGCGGCCTATGATCGTTGTTACCTTCATGCTTATTCAATTGCTTTTAGTTTATTTGATCAGTTCTATCGATTTCAGGTGCTACCTAAAGAAGGAAGAATTTTTATGCAAGATTCATTTATTTCTGCGGTAGAACGCTATTCCAATCCATGGTCACTTGATTGGCCGGATCTTAGCTGATGAAATTTTATGTACTGCTAGTGTTATTGCTCATTTCCTGTGTGTCTTATTGGATATTTCAGAAATTCCATGATCAGCAGACGATAGCGCAGCATAAAATCGACGAGCAAAATCAATATAAACTCATTCCTAAAACCTGTTGGTTTAGTGTTGACTGGAAAAAAACAACAAAATGTTTTTATTTGAAAACTCCCTTATCGACTGGCGAATATTTTCTTCCTGTTGTTATTTTTAAGGATGAATCAATTGATCATCGAGAAGACCCCGTAGTCTATTTGCAGGGAGGGCCAGGCGCTGGTGCAGGTTTGAGTCAGGAGGGTATTGATAGGTGGCAAAGCTGGTTAACGGTTGCTCAGCTACATCGTGATTTAATTTTAATTGACCCTCGGGGAACCGGTTTAAGTCTCCCCAAATTAAATTGTTCGGATCAGGGACAACAAATCAATATTTGGAAAAACGATGTTTCTCTAAGCGATGAATTGAAGACAAACTATCAATCTTTATTGAACTGTTTCAGAGCATTGGAAAAAGAAAACTCCTCACTGAGCTATTTACATTTAAGTACCAAACAATCCGCCACTGATGTCATTAATTTGATGGCAAGGTTGCCTTACCAAGCATGGAATATTTTAGGTGTCTCTTATGGTACCCGACAGGCGCTGGAAATTGAAAAACAACTAATCAGTAACCCGGATTCAGGTCTTAAAGCTCTAGTGTTGGATTCGCTTTATCCAGCCGGTTTGGGTGGCGTACAAACTTGGCCAGAAGTATTGGATTCCGCGATGAGAGGATTTTTTAATGAATGTGTAAAGACCATTGACTGCAAAAGAGATGTGGACAATTCTATTCAATTACAGGCAGATTTTTTATCTGCGCTTGAGAAATTAAAATCTCGCCCGGTCCGTTTAATAATTAAGCGATGGGATGGAGAAGCTCCAGTTGATTTTGTCGTTAATGACCATCGATTTGTTTCAGCAGTATTTGCAGCAATTTATAATCCACATGATTGGCAAAATATAGCAAACGCAATTAATGCAATTAATTATTCCAACGCTTATGAATCTGAGCTGAAATTAAAAATTCTTTTCGAGCCCTATTTGAATCGAAATTTGAACAGTCAGTTTAATAGTTTGGCGTTTACCGCAGTCGACTGTGCCGATAATCAAATGGGTTCGGAAAGTGATTACCTACAGTCGTTAAATCAATATCCTCTGATGGCAGATTACACAAAAGATCAGTGGCGCTACCAGCTTTGTCATGAGTTGCCGGGTAATCAATATCTCAATTTAACCTCACCCCAGCACCCTATATTAATTTTATCCGGTAAAAATGACCCGGTAACTCCATCAGCTTGGGCTGACGCAATGCACCGACAGTGGAAAGGCTCGCAATTAATTTTTCGTAAAAATTTGGCGCATTCGATTCTGTCTACCGATATTTGCCTGCTGGAAAATCTACACTATTTTTTTGATGAGCCAACGCGAGAGTTTTCTTACTGCGGTCAAAATAAATGATATGCGACAGCACAAATACTGTTTTTATGTACAGTAAAATTGCAGTTGTTTAGCTTATCAAATCGGATGTAAACCCTTGAACAAACATGTAGAATTCCGCCTTTGAATAATTTCATGGTGCTCATCTATTTGGGTACCCTCAGATAACTAGAGTGAATTCTATCTATGCGCCTGAAGTGCATTAAATTGGCTGGATTTAAGTCCTTTGTTGATCCAACTACAGTAAATTTTCCCAGTAACCTGTGTGCTGTTGTAGGCCCAAACGGTTGTGGTAAATCCAATATTATCGATGCTGTGCGTTGGGTAATGGGCGAATCCTCCGCTAAAAACCTGCGTGGCGAAAATATGACTGACGTTATATTTAATGGCTCCAGCGGCCGTAAACCCGTTGGCCAGGCGTCCATCGAATTAGTATTTGACAACTCGGATGCCACGCTCACGGGTGAGTATGCGGCTTTTGCTGAAATCAGTATCAAGCGAAAAGTAGGTCGTGATGGAGACAATTCCTATTTTTTAAATGGCACCAAGTGTCGTCGTCGCGATATTACCGATATTTTTCTCGGCACAGGTCTGGGGCCACGTAGCTACGCGATTATCGAACAGGGCATGATTTCAAAATTGATTGAAGCCAAACCCGAAGATTTACGTGTTTATATCGAAGAAGCGGCGGGTATATCCAAATATAAAGAGCGTCGTCGCGATACAGAAAGTCGTATGCGTCGTACCCAAGAAAATATGGAGCGTTTAACTGATATCCGCGATGAACTGGAACGTCAATTATCGCGTTTACAGCGTCAGGCCCAGTCAGCAGAAAAATACGCAGAATTTAAACAAGAAGAACGTTTACTTAAAGCGCAACTGCAAGCACTTAAATATCAAATGTTGGAAGAACAAACACAAGCCAAGCGTTTAGGCATTCGTGATTTGGAATTGCGAATGGAATCATTTGTGACTGAACAAGTTAATAAAGACACACAAATTGAAAAATACCGATTGGATTACACTGAGCTGGGAGACAAATTTAACGAAGTGCAGGGGCGTTACTATTCCGTAGGTGCGGATATCGCACGTTTGGAACAAAGTATTCAGCATGCCAATGAACGATCACGTCAATTACAAACGGATTTGGATCAGACACAACATGATTGTCGTCACGCCGAAGAAAACTTGTTGGCTGATGGTCAAAAGTCAGAATTGTTTGAAGCAGAAATTTTAGAGATTGAACCGGAACTTGAATTGATTCGCGCCGCAGAAGAAAATTCAGGTGACGCTCTAATGGGCGCCGAAGAAGCCATGCAAGAGTGGCAAAATAATTGGGACAGTTTCAATCAGCGTGCGGCAGAACCGCGACAACGTGCGGAAGTTCAACAGTCTCGCATTCAGCATCTTGAGCAGGTTCAACAGCGATTATTACAGCGTGTTGAAAAATTGCGAGAAGAAAAATCCAATTTACAAACTGACGATGTCGATGATGACATTGGAATATTGACTGAACAGCTCGCAGAAATGGATCTGCAAACAGAAGAAAAGCGCGAACAAGCCAGTCAAATAAGCGAACAGTTGGAACAAACACGTAATGATAATCTACGTTTAAACAACGAACTGGATCAATCTCGCAGCCAACTGCAAAAAATGCGCGGTCGTCACGCATCATTAGAAGCATTACAACAAGCTGCACTTGGCGAACAAAATAAATCAGTCAGTCAATGGTTAGCGAATAATGATTTAGCTGAAAAACCTCGTCTTGCAGAGACCTTGAAGGTCCAATCCGGTTGGGAAAAAGCTGTTGAGACAGTTTTGGGAAATCACCTGCAAGCGGTCTGTGTTGACGGATTTGATCAGGTTTCAGGCGTGCTTAGTGGCTTAACACAAGGGCAGTTGATGCTATTGGATGTTAAGAGCAAATCAATCTCTTCAAGTGCTTCAAAAGCTGAGTTGTTAAGCAGTAAAGTAAATGCTGATTGGGATGTTGCTGGTTTATTGGCGGGAGTTTATTTAGCGTCTGATTTGCAACAAGCTTTACAACTGCGAAATCAATTATCTGCACAAGAATCAGTTGTGACTCAAGATGGAATTTGGTTAAACACACAGTGGTTGCGCGTTACTCGAGACGCAGATGCAACTGCTGGTGTTATTGCGCGTAAGCAAGAGCTGGAACAACTTACTGCTGACATTGAATCTTTGGAAATACAGGTAACGGAATTAAATTCTGCACTTGAAGTTGGGCGTGAATCGATTAAGTCTCTCGAGTTGAAACGAGAAACTTTGCGTAAAGAAGCAGACGATCAACAAAAACGCTATTCTGAAATGCGCGCGCAATTAAGTGCAAAACAGGTTCGTATTGAGCAGACTTCAATGCGTCGTGAACGTTTGGATAATGATATTCGTGAAGCACGTGATCAAATGGATCAGGAAGCGGAGCATCTATCTGAAGCACGTATGATTCTAAGTGAAGCAATCGAAATGATGGGGCAAGATACCGATCAACGTGAAACCTTTTTAAAGCAGCGTGATGAAATACGTTCATCATTGGATAATGCTCGTCAGAAGGCCCGTCATGATAAAGATCGTGCGCATGAATTAGCTATGCGTTTTCAATCTTTAAAAACACAGTTGGACGCTACTCGAATTGGGATTACTCGGTTACGCGAGCAAACATCACGACTGCAAGAACGACGCGAACAATTGTTGGCAAGTTTGAGTGAAAATCGGGATCCGGTTGAAGAGTTCAAAATGGAGTTGGAGGCCAGCCTAAGTAAGCGATTGTCTGTTGAACAACAATTAACTGTCGCGCGTCGTGAATTGGAAACTGTTGAGCACTCTTTGCGTGGTGCCGAACAAGCAAGAACTCGTGCTGAGCAAGAAGTGCAAGCTGTACGCGCTCATCTTGAACAAGAAAGGCTAGCGGCGCAAACGTTTGAGGTACAACGCAATACTATTGTTGAACAAATGCAAGAAGATAATTTGGATGTTACTGCAGTACTTGCTGAGTTACCAGAAGGATCAACTATTAAACCAATCGAGGAGGAATTGGAAAGTGTTGCTGCGAAAATATCACGGTTGGGGCCAATCAATTTAGCTGCAATTGATGAATATAAAACTGAAGCTGAGCGTAAAAATTATTTGGATGCACAGCATGCGGACTTAACAGAAGCGCTTGAGACTTTGGAGAATGCGATTAAGCGTATTGACAAAGAAACCAGAACACGTTTTAAAGAAACATTTGATCAGGTGAATAAAAGTCTTCAGGAGTTATTTCCCAAAGTATTTGGTGGTGGGCATGCCTACCTTGAGTTGACAGGTGAAGAATTGTTGGATACCGGCATTACCATTATGGCAAGGCCACCAGGAAAGCGTAACTCTACTATTCACTTGTTATCGGGTGGTGAAAAAGCACTTACTGCAATTGCCTTGGTGTTTTCTATTTTCCGTTTGAACCCGGCACCCTTTTGTATGCTTGACGAGGTGGACGCACCACTTGATGATGCGAACGTAGGGCGATACGCGCGCATGGTTGAAGAAATGGCCCAGCATGTTCAATTTATTTATATCACGCATAACAAAATCGCGATGGAAATGGCACATCAGCTACTGGGCGTAACCATGCATGAGCCTGGAGTATCTCGATTGGTTACTGTAGACGTTGACGAAGCCGCTGAACTTGCGGCGGTTTAATAATAATTCAAATTAAGTTGCGGAAACTCTTATGAAAGATTGGATTATCATTGTTGGCACCTTGTTAATTCTGGCAATTATTATTGACGGTATTCGTCGTAAACGAAGGGATCGTTACGGAAAAATTCGCATGTCATCCAATATGAAAAGACGGCCTAAAGAATTACCTTCGGAGCCAGAACCCGTAGCTTCCCCTACTAATATTAGTGAACTGCCAAATGGCGGAGCACGAGTCATTGGACATAGAGATCCTTCAGAAATAGTTAATGGCCTTCTCAAGCGGCCAAGTATAAAAGAAAGAAAACAAGCTGCTGAAGCTGCGAGAAAACCAGTTCGCGAGCCAGAGCAAACTCGCTTAAATCTTGACGAATCAGTTCCCATGTTGATGGAGTCCGTTGAAGTTCCAAAGGGGGAGTTTTCCGAAAGAATTGAACCTCATTTTTCCAGTGACTCTTTAGCCGACGAATTGGACAATGATGAAACTAATTATCATACGCATAAGCAAAATTCTGAATCGGAATATTTCGAAGAGGAATATGATAGGGAAAATCTCAATCAAGAGCCATTTGATGATGACATCGACGAAGAGGTATTAGATGAAGAGCCTTTGGAAGAAGACTTTTTTGATGAAGATGACGTAGAAGAAGATGAAATAGATCAAGAAAGTGAAGAATCAACGCAAAATGAGAATCAAGAACCTGATCAGGTTTATGTGATTCATGTAATGGCTCCCAGAGACCAAATGTTAAAAGGTGCAGAGCTACTGGATACTATTCTGCAATGCGGCATGCGCTATGGCAGCATGGATATTTTTCATCGCTATGCGGATTCAAAAGGGGCGGGTGCTCATCTCTTTAGTATGGCAAATATGGTAAAGCCAGGTACCTTCGATCTGGACGCAATGGATGTATTTGAAACTCCAGGGGTCAGTTTTTTTATGATGTTACCCATCAGCGTTGATTCCATCCAAACGTTCGATTTAATGGTGGATACAGCGCGAACAGTTGCAGGTACTTTGGGCGGTGAATTAAAAGATGATCAGCGCAGTGTAATGACCAAGCAAACATTAGAGCATTGTCGTGAACAAATTCGCGATTACGAACGTCAACGCTTATTCCTGCGTCCTAAATAATTACTATCAAGTTTTTTCATTGAAAATGTAGATGGTGTGGAGCATAGCGATACCCATCAGCAAAAAGGATCGCTATGGCTTCTCAGTCGTTGTTAAATGATCAGTCTGATGAAATTGCCCAATTACGTCAGCAAATCAATTTTCATAATTATCGTTATTATGCTTTGGACGACCCTGAAGTCACTGATGCGGATTACGATAGGCTCATGAGTAGATTACGTGAACTTGAAGCCGCTAATCCTCAATTCATTACTCCTGATTCTCCGACTCAACGCGTAGGATCAAAACCAATCTCGGAATTTTCTACAATTGTTCATGAATTGCCGATGCTGTCTTTGGATAATGCATTTAGTGATGATGATTTACTATCGTTTAATCAACGAATTCAAGATCGATTAAAAACCTCGAATGATATTGAATATGTCTGTGAAGTTAAACTGGATGGCTTGGCTATAAGTTTGCTTTATCGAGAGGGTATTTTGGTTCGTGGTGCAACTCGCGGTGATGGCACTAACGGTGAAGATATTACGCTGAATGTTCGTACTATTAATTCTATTCCGCTTCGATTAATCGGTGATGATTTTCCCGAGGTGTTGGAAGTTCGTGGCGAAATCTATATGCCCAAAGCCGGATTTAATGCCTTGAATGAAAAAGCGCGCGCTTCAGGTGAGAAGTTATTCGTGAATCCTCGCAATGCTGCGGCAGGGTCTTTGCGTCAATTAGATCCGCGTATTACGGCGAGTCGCCCGCTAGAAATGTGTGCTTATAGCGTAGGCTATGTTCAAGGTGATTTACCTGACAGTCATTTGGAAATTTTGCAGTCACTCAAAAGATGGGGATTGTTGACGAATCGTGAAACCAAAATTGCGAAAAATATTACAGAAGCTATGCAGTTTTATCATACTATAGGGCAGCGTCGTGAAAAGTTGACTTATGATATTGATGGCATAGTATTTAAAGTCAATTCAATAGAATTACAAGAGGAACTAGGATTTGTCTCTCGGGCACCACGCTGGGCAGTAGCTTATAAATTTCCTGCACAAGAAGAAACTACACTGTTGATAGATGTTGAGTTTCAAGTAGGTAGAACAGGTGCCGTTACTCCTGTTGCGCGATTACAACCAATATTTGTCGGCGGGGTGACCGTATCCAATGCCACTTTGCATAATCGTGACGAGATGTTGCGCCTGGGAATAAAAATTGGCGATACGGTTATTGTGCGTCGTGCAGGAGATGTAATTCCACAAATCGTACAGGTTGTGGAGTCCAAACGCCCTCAAAATGCAAGAGACATAATCTTTCCTAATCAATGTCCCGTTTGTGGATCACCTGTAGAGACAATAGAGGGTGAAGCAGTTGCGCGATGTTCGGGTGGAATAATTTGTGCTGCGCAACGCAAAGAAGCTATTAAACATTTCGCGTCACGCAAAGCCATGAATATCGAAGGATTAGGTGATAAATTAGTTGAGCAGTTAGTGGACCTGGGGATACTTAAAAGTCTAAATGATCTTTACCATTTGGATTTAAAAACGCTTGCCAACTTGGATCGTATGGGAGAAAAGTCGGCTCAAAATATTCTTGATGCATTGGCAATATCCAAACAAACTACTTTGGCTAAATTTATTTATGCTTTGGGAATTCGTGAGGTAGGGGAATCCACGGCAAGAAATTTAGCTAATCATTTTGGCAGTTTCGAGATGCTTGCTACCGCAACTGAAGAACAAATTCTTTCAGTAAAAGATGTAGGGCCGGTTGGTGTGCATTTTATTAAAGAATTTTTTTCGCGAGAAGAAAATCTGGCAGCAGTAGAGGCTCTTAAAGCCAGTGGAATCACGTGGAAAAATATTGAACTTAAATCCATAGAAGATTTACCACTTTCCGGTTCCACTTATGTCTTAACGGGAAGTCTCGTGGGATTCTCACGAGAGGACGCCAGTGCAAAATTGATTGCGTTGGGAGCAAAAGTATCTGGAAGCGTTTCTTCTAAAACAACCGCTGTATTTGCTGGTGCTGATGCAGGTTCAAAATTACAAAAAGCTGAATCTTTAGGTGTGCCGGTGTTGGACGAACAAGCACTGCATGATTTGCTTATTCGGCACGGGGTTGATATTTAATGATAAATTATTATAAGTCAATTGTAGGGGTAGCCCCCCGTGGCTGCCCTAGATCGACTCAGGGACTTGCCCCTACGGATTTTAATTTTCTGAAATTTATTTATTTAAGTTTGGTTATCTGCCTTTTAAGTGCTTGTGCATCTACCAAACCACCGAGTAATTCTGAAAATATCTGTTCAATTTTTTCAGAAAAAAAAGGTTGGTATAAAGCTGCAAAAAAATCCGAAAAACGTTGGGGTTCAAATGTCGCAGTTACTATGTCGATTATGTATCAGGAATCACAATTCAAGCATAATGCCCGGACAGGTCGAACAAAGATTCTTTGGGTAATTCCAGGCCCAAGAAAAAGTAATGCTTACGGTTATTCGCAAGCAAAAAATGATGTGTGGGATGAATATCAGTCTAAAGCAGGTAGTATCTGGTCCCGACGTGATAACTTTGCCGATGCAATTGATTTTATTGGCTGGTATAACAACCAATCAAAAAAGCGAAGTGGTATAGGTCTCAACGACGCTAATAATTTGTATTTAGCCTATCACGAAGGGCATGGGGGCTATAATCGCCGTAGTTATAAATCAAAAGCCTGGTTGCTTGGAACGGCGCGCAAGGTTGCAAACAGATCCTTAACTTATTCACGCCAATTAAAAACTTGTGAGAAGAAACTTTCATCAGGTTGGTGGCCTTTTTAAGAGATAAGAAATATGGATCAAGAATCGATTGTCTATGGCTGTATTAAAGATGTACCGCCTGAAATGGCAGACAAACTGCGATTGCAAATTAATCGGGATGCCATCTTAGATTTGGCGCCAGCAGAAGAATGGCCTTTTCTTTGTCAGGAAATGTTTTCCTTGCCCAGCCAAAAGCATGATCAAGCTCTACGCTATCAAACGGAAGTTATTCATTTTGGTGCGTCTTACAAAGCAGTAGAGTACGAATGGGATCAATGGATTGTGCATTTCGAATCCTTGTTGAGCAAGATGTATTGGGTGTCTGCGACCGTGCATTTGGAAACAGAATTGTCTGGAAAGCATACATTTATTTGGGAGACTCAAGAGGCTTGCCACGTGCCAGGTTCAGGCAATGTAAAAGTACGTTGCGAATGGAGTCATGAAGGATTTTTAAATAGTTAAATTCTAACAAATATTTCGAGAATATAATTTATGTCTCAGCTTATAACCCCGGCATTTCGTTTTCGTCGTCTTAGACAGACATCTGCCTTGCGCGATCTTGTACGAGAAAATCATTTGCGTATGACTGATTTTATTTTACCTATTTTTGTTGAAGAAGGTATTAATGAGGCGGTAGCAATTAAATCTATGCCGGGTGTATTTCGATATCCTGAATCACAATTAGGCGAGGTTATTAATCGCGCATGGGGTAAAGGTATCCGTGCAACTATCCTCTTTGGTGTCTCAACGCATAAAGATGAAACAGGCTCAAATACCTGGAGTGAAATTGGATTGCTTTCACGCATGATTCGAACCGCCAAAAAAGCGCAGCCGGAAATGTTGGTAATAAGTGATAATTGTTTTTGTGAATACACGACGCATGGACACTGTGGAGTTGTTGACAGTCATCACGATGTTGATAACGATAAGACTTTATTGAATTTACAAAAGCAAGTGGTGTTAGCTGCAAAAGCGGGCGTTGATATGATTGCTCCGTCAGGCATGATGGATGGCATGATAAACGCAATTCGTCAGGCACTGGATGATGCAGGTTTTCATCAAGTTCCTATTATGTCTTACTCAACAAAGTTTGCATCGGCCTTTTATGGTCCTTTTAGAGATGCTGTTGATAGTAATTTCAAAGGCTCCCGTTCAACTTATCAAATGGATCCCGCAAATGCGCGTGAAGCTTTAGCTGAGTCAATACAAGACGAAGTTGAAGGTGCTGATATTTTAATGGTGAAACCAGGTATTGCTTATCTGGATGTTTTAGCGTCCATCCGTGCAAGCACGCTAAAGCCTTTAGCTGTTTATCAAGTCAGCGGCGAGTATGCAATGATTAAAGCGGCTGCAGCGGTTGGTGTTATTGATGAAAAGGCAATAGTACTGGAAAGTTTGATTGCATTTAAACGTGCCGGTGCAGATTTAATTATTACTTACTATGCAGAACAAATGGCGGATTGGTTGTAGATAAAATGAAAAAAATTCTAGCAATATTAAACAGTAAATATTTTTTAAGCAGTGTAATTGGGTTAAGTATATTGGTTATTCTGGTTGGCGTTATTTTGGTAAAAAATGCTAATGATCAAGCGACACTCTATGCGCAAGAACAAGCGTCGAAACAAAGGGCAGAACAACTTGATTCAAACACCTTGGATCAGCTTACGGCAATAGCGGCTCAAGCTCAGGCGGAATTAGAGGCAACTCAATCTGCTGAGTTGGGAGCGCCTAAAAAATTGAATTTTGCGACCGATGAGTCACAAAAAAAGGTAGATAAAATGCTTAACAAAAATCCAGAAAAAGGATCAGAAGATTGGTGTGAAATTATGATGGTTAAACCCGACACGCAATGGACGAAAGAAGAGCAGGGCGTATTTGCTGAAAATTGTCTTAATTGATTTTAATTTGAGGAAAATGCCGCGCAATTTTACGCAGTATTTTTTCTTGATCCAAGGGTTTAGCAACATAGTCGTCCAGGCCTTCATCAATGGCTTCGCGTATTTGTTTGGCCTCAGTTACGGCTGTGACTAACATGAAAATGCTATTGTGATAGCGCTCTGATGCGCGCATGGCTGAGTGCACATCGATCCCATTTTTTTCAGGCATATGCCAGTCGCACAAAACCAAATCATAAGCGGGATTTGCATCGTACATCATAGCAATTGCTTTCATTCCATCATTGGCTGAGTGTACTTGACTGATTGATGCTGAATTCAAAATGGCAACCATTAATTCAACAAGTAAATTATCATCATCTACAACTAATACTCTTATTTGATCCGGCATTAATTGTTGCCGACGAATTTGAGCTGCTTGCCGTGCAGAAGTTTGTTTTGGGGAGATATAGTGATTAACGGTTGTTGCTTCTTCTTTATTGGGTTCACTAGTAGAATTTGACTGCAATTGCTTACTAAGTTTGTTTAGAATGCTGTCTAGAATTTGAATGGTTTGTTGGCTTTGATCTCGCCCTTTGGACATTTCCGGATTATCCAGAGTTTTAATCAACCACTCACGACGTTGCATGAGTGTTTTACCTATAATTTGCAGTTCTTGTTTACTAAACATAATCAATCTCGGTCGCGCTTTGCCTTTAAACTATAGACTAGATTTTACTATTTGCGGATATCTATATGACAGATTTTTCTGAATTTACTGATCGACTGAATGGTTTGTTAGATCGTATAGAAAGTCGTTATTTCCCAACGGCTGTCGAAATTGATTGGACGGCATCTGCTTATAGGTGGCGGATTAATCCGCCGGGGAATGGTTATTTACAAGCAGTCATGAACCCACATAGAGTCGATTTGAGTTCGATCAAAAATTGCGATACGCAAAAGCAACGACTATTGAAAAATACGCAGCAGTTTGTCGAGGGAAGATTTGCCAATAATGTGTTGCTGACAGGTGCGCGAGGCACAGGAAAATCCAGTCTAATCAAGGGATGTTGGTCGTATTTTATTGGTAAGGGATTAAAGATTATCGAGATTGATAAAGCTGATCTTGGATTTTTAATTGATATAGTAGATCTGATTGGCAATCGTGAAGATAAGTTTATTATTTATTGTGACGATTTGTCCTTCGAGGAGGGGGAAACCAGTTATAAAGCACTTAAGTCCGTTTTAGAGGGGTCGATAATAAATCCTGGTCATAACATCGTATTTTATGCGACAAGTAATCGGCGACATTTGATCCCGCAAACTATGCGTGAAAACCTTGATGTGAGTTATGAGGACGGAGAATTAAGGCCAGGAGATTCCATCGAAGAAAAAGTATCCTTATCTGAAAGATTTGGGCTTTGGTTAAGCTTTTATCCCTTCACTCAAGATGAATACCTGGTCGCAGCAGAATATTGGATCAGACAAATGGGTGGGCAATGGTCGCCTTCGGTAGCTGAGGCTTCATTACTCTGGGAAAGATCTCGCGGTTCACGAAGTGGTCGGGTGGCTTGGCAATTTGCCAAAGACTATTTGGGTGGATTGCCATTATAAAATTCCAATGCATGAGTCAGAGTATTTTTTGCTTCAATAGAAGGATTGAAAAATTCTATTCCGTAAAGGGTTTCTTTGCCTTGTGTTTCTATTCTGACAATTTTTCCAGATACAGGAACCGCAACTTGATTCAGATAGTTGTCGATTTCTTTTTGAGGTGGCTTTATTTCCAGTAGTAAAAAGTCATCAAGTTTTGAATTCAATGATTCGGTTGTTGACAAAAGTAAACCGCCTGCGCTGAAATCTTTTGTTAGTGCGGGAATTTTTTCATTACCAACTCGAATGGTGACAAATAGGCTACTTTGGATACGTTCAAACTTACGCTTGTTATTGGGATGTTTTATTTTTGAGCTCTCTTTTGTTTCAAATTTGAAAAATGTTATTTTTTCTTGAAGGGTTGACACGGTTTTGTGTAGTGAGTCACTAATACCATGCACTAAGTCCAAAGTAGAAGTAGTTGATTTCATCGTACCGAAAAGATTTTTTAAACGTGTTTCCAATGCCGATAGTTTTTCGATTTGGGAATTGGATGCTACCGCAATTTCTTCACTATATTCGCTACTGTCATGTGCTTCAGTAGCAATTTTTTGAATTGAATCTCCATTGTTCTTTAATTGCTTCTGGGTTTCTTTGACTACGTTAGAGACTTCTGTCATTGAGCCTAAACTTTCATCTACCTTATGATTCAAGTCATTTACTATAGTTTGAATCATAGCTGTTGCCTGCGCAGTTTTGGTAGCAAGAGTTCTTACTTCATCGGCAACTACCGCGAATCCACGGCCTTGTTCGCCAGCTCGGGCGGCCTCTATTGCTGCGTTAAGTGCTAATAAATTGGTTTGATCAGCGATGGTTTTAATGCTGGACACTATAGTATTGATTTCCGCACTGGCATTAGCGAGTTCTCTGACTGATAATTCAGACATATCCACACGCGTTACTGCATTTTCCATGGCCAGGTTAATCATTTCAATTGACTTGAGACCATCCCTTGCTTTGACTTCGACAGACTGTGTTTTTGCCCGAGCATTTTTCGTCATAGTTTGAACTGAAAAAAGCAATTGTTTTAATGAATCTGTTGCTTTTGTAACTTCCTGAGATTCCGTTTGTTGTTCACCTATACTTTTTGCAATTTCTTTAGTTGTATTAGCAACATGAAAAATAGATTGACTGACATCACGATTGATCTTGTCAACGCTTCTAACTACGTCAACAATTTTCGACGACATGATTTGGATTCCGTTCAATAAACTTTTCGAAGACGAGTCAACGATAACGTCAGTTCGCATATCTCCGGATGCAAGTTTTAATACAACAGATTCTACATACTGGGGTTCGCCACCTAACTGATGCAATATGACTTGCGAAGCTAAAAAAGCGACGACCAATGAGATGCCAATTGATACCAGCAGAATTACTAATAATAACCAGATACTTGATTGAATATCGCTTTCGGTTGATTTTTCAAGAAGCTCAAATTCTTCAGATGCAATATTAACAACTCGATCCACGGCTTTACGATGCTGATTATAAAGTTCTTGTGTCTGCTCTAATGAAACATGAATTTTTTCATCATTCCTGGACTCCAGGAAATTAACGTGGCGGTTAGCTTGTTCATAAAATTTTAGTCCGGTGCTGACAAGATCGGTAAAAGCCGTGTTTAATTCATTGTTGAGCTTTTGTTTTTTCCAATAATCTGCTCTTTCGGTAAAATCTTGCTCAAGCTGCTTGAGGCGATTAGATAGCTCCTTTTTCTCTGCGGAAGTTCGTGCAGTAGTTATTTGATAAATCACCAATTGGCTTTCAATGGCGTAGGCGGGCGGGGGTAATATGTCGGCTATAAGATCTTTTCCCTGGCTCAATTGGTGATAAATTGGGCCATTTACTGATAGCAAATTTAGCTTCGAATAGGCCAGAAAACCAAAGAGTAAAAACCCCAAGAGAAGTGTACCCATTACAATGCTGAATGTTATTTTTAGGCTAAAATTTCGGAACATAATCCAACTCAATTTATGTGTTTGAGCTGAGTGTAGTTTGGCCTTCGAATTTCACCAGCCTTAAGTATTAACTTCAGAATTTTTATTAGTCAAAATAAGGCTCAAGGCCTACAATAGCCTCCTTTTCATCTATCTTGATATTGCACATGAACAATTCCAAATCTTCCACAAATCCTACTATTGGTTTCGTCAGTTTGGGCTGTCCCAAAAACCTCGTCGACTCTGAGCGAATTTTGACCCAGTTACGCATGGAGGGTTACAACATTGTTCCCAGCTATAACGATGCGGATATGGTCATAGTTAATACTTGTGGGTTCATTGACAGTGCAGTACAAGAATCGCTTGGGGCGATAGGTGAAGCACTGAACGAGAACGGCAAGGTATTGGTGACAGGTTGTTTGGGTGCTAAAAAAGACGAAATTATTCAGGTTCACCCCAATGTATTGGGCATTACTGGTGCCCATGCTTATGAAGAGGTCTTGATTCAAGTTCATCAACATTTACCACCTAATCCAGCACACAACCCTTTTACCGATTTAGTCCCGCCGCAAGGCATCAAACTGACACCCCGTCATTATGCTTATTTGAAAATTTCCGAGGGTTGTAATCATAGTTGCAGTTTTTGCATCATCCCGGATATGCGCGGAAAATTGGTGAGTCGTCCAATAGGGCAGGTCATGGGTGAAGCTGAGCGACTGGTTAAAGCTGGCGTGAAGGAATTGCTGGTTATTTCGCAAGATACTTCAGCTTATGGCGTAGATATCAAACATCGTACTGACTTTTGGGACGGCCGCCCATTAAAAACAGATATGTATCAATTGTCCGCTGCATTGGGTGAATTGGGTGTTTGGGTGCGATTGCATTATGTTTATCCTTATCCTCATGTGGATAATGTTATTCCTCTGATGGCTGATGGCAAAGTTCTGCCGTATCTGGATATTCCTTTCCAACATGCAAGTCCAACGCTGTTGCGTAAAATGCGTAGACCAGGGCAAGTCGAAAAAACCTTGGAACGTATTCATTCCTGGCGTCAGCAAGTATCTGATCTCACCATTCGTTCAACGTTTATTGTTGGCTTCCCCGGCGAAACGGAAGATGATTTCAATCAATTATTGAATTTTTTACAAGAAGCACAATTGGATCGTGTGGGATGTTTTCAGTATTCACCTGTTGATGGCGCCAAGGCGAATGATTTACCTGATCATGTGCCTGATGAAATAAAACAAGAACGCTATGATCGATTTATGCAGTTGCAACAAAAAATTTCTGCGGATAAATTGCAACAAAAAGTTGGCAAAACAATTGCTGTCTTAATTGATGAAGTTGATGACGAAGGTGCTATCGGGCGTAGCCATGCTGACGCCCCAGAAATTGACGGTTGCGTTTATTTGAATGAAGAAAAAAATGTAAAAGCAGGCGATATCGTACAAGTCAAAGTTGAGCATGCTGATGAATATGATTTATGGGGTTCAAAAATATAATGGTTGACGTTATTCATGAAGTCGCTGCACAAAAATTTATTGTGCGACAAGATGGTAAAGAAGCAGTATTGGCATATCGTTTAGAAGATCAGCAAATTGATTTTTATAGTACATTTGTTCCGCCGGAATTTAGAGGGCAGGGAATAGCAGAGAAACTGGTGCGAACTGGTATTGCTTGGGCAAAGGATCAAAGCTTCCACATAACAGCTAGTTGTTGGTATGCGGCAAAATTTTTAAAGTAGAGTTAATTCTATGAAAAAAATAAAAGGCTTCACTCTAATGGAAATGATGGTTGTACTAGCCATCATCTGTATTCTTGCGCTCTTTGCTATTCCAATACCTACGGATAATGTCTCTCGCAAACAAATTGCAGAATCACTCGACTTAATAGAAAACTATAAAAAACCAATTGCCGATCTTTATGCACTAAACCAAAAATTTCCGTCAAACAATGATGAAGCTGGAATGCCAGCTCCACCACTTTTGCTGGGAAATTTTGTTAATCGAATTGAAGTAGAAAATGGCAGCTTTCATTTGTATTTTGGCAATAAAGCGCACCCTAATATAAAAGATAAAATCCTTAGCATTAGACCTATAGCAGTCAAAGACTCGCCCGCTAGCCCAATTTCCTGGGTATGTGGATATTCAGCTGTACCTGAAGGCATGATTGCCGGGGGCGAGAACCGTACGTCGATTGAACGTAAATCTTTACCGGTTGGCTGCAGATAAATCGTTAGTCAAATCCCACAAATCATTGATTTGCATCACCCAAAATATTTCCTGGGTTCGAATTGCTTTTCTAAAATATTCATCTTGGCCATAAGGGTAGGATGAGCGACCAATTAATTGTTGTAGATAAACTCTAATTTTCCTTTTCAATTTTATGGGCCTTTGTAAATCGTGCATCATTTGCAGCGCACAGATTTTGTCTATTTGATCTGCTTTTGATAATTCATAAGACAGTATTGAATCGGCTATTTTTTCAGAAGAAAAATGTGGGGGTAGTGGTATATCGGTGTGTTCCGGGCCGAAGGGGTATTGATCAGTTGTTTGATAATGATTTGCGTAGCATAAAAATGTTGGCGTTATTTCTATTTGATCGCAGGCTTCGAGGACTGCACGAGTTGAGTATTGATGATCAGAGTGCGAATCCAACAATGGGTGAGGGGTAATAACAATTTGGGGCTTGTCGCGTTCAAGCAGATAAACTAGATCCTGAACTAAATTCCCCCATTGATTAACAGGGTTGTTGGATGTTGGTAGTAGACAATCATTAAATTGACGATAGAGATTGGTGTTGCTTTCATCCGTTATTCTGGATTTTATAATACTCTTTTGATGAAGAAACATTTCTTTCAAGCTGGAGCAGGCATAGCCAAGATTAATTGCTTGAATATGTTTTCCTGCCCATTTTGGAACAACAATTGAGTCCCATGCGCGTAATTTCCCTTTTAATATTCCAGCTTCTGATTTGCTTTTGGTTATCGAAAAGTATCTGTCAGCCTCGCTTTCGCCGGCAGTAATAGTGGCAATTGAAACATTTTTTTGATTTTTATAGAATCCAAACGCCGCTAACTCAGCGTCATCCGCATGAGGCGAAATAATTAATACAGATTTATCTTTTAATTGCTCATTGTTAAAAGCAATTGCATGTTTGCTAATGGATGTCCCCTCGCAGGCAAAAAATCTAATAGCTAACTGATTATTATTGGGCAGAGATGAAAGGTAGGGTGATATATTGATATATCTAGTGCCGTTGGCTCCCCTCTCAAAATATTGTCTTCTGCTAACAGCATCAATGGTAATTTCGATATAGGGATCCAGAAAGTATCCTATCCACTTTGCTTGAATTTTTAGTGGCAAGAAGCAAGTATCAATTCTATTTGAAAAGTTTTCGTTAAAAAAGATTGCATCATCTTTCAGTTCAAATGCCACTTCAAAAGAATTTTTAAAGTTGAATTGATAGTCTGTTTTGACAGAGTAATACAGATGATCTGCTAAAAACAAAGTATGTATAAAGTAAAGTATGACTAGTGTAATAATAGCTGCCAACCATCCAGCAATAGAAAACATACATACTACGCCAACAAAAAATGGCATAATAAAAACGATGTTACTATTTTTGCTTTTTGATTTATCCATGGTCATGTCCTGAAAACCGGCGAAGAGTTACACCAAAGTTTTTTATAATCTTGATCCAAAATGCCGAAAGAATATCTAAGTGGCTTTTTTCTATCCAAAGCAAATTGACTTGCCCATTCGGTATTAATAAAGGTTAGTACACTTCCGGGACTGAGCTGATTGAAGGCGAGATCAACGCCAGCATTGATAAATTCAGCTGATATATGAGTGGTTGTTTCAATACAAAACACCATTTGAATAGCAATGGGCTGTCTGTTTTTAAACAAAGCAAAACCGATTAAATAGTCCTTTAATGCATCTAACTGCTTGATGATGTTGTGAGAGGCTCGTGGTAATTGTTCCCATCGTTTCTCAAACAATAGACTATAATGACTTCCTATCTCTTCTGCAGATAGTTTACTTAATTCTATTATTTCAATACCATTTTCTTGCAGTAAACGCAGTTCACGTTTTCGATTATAAATAAATTTTCTGCTGAACTCTTGGTTGAAATTTTTTAATAAGCTTAGTGAATGTCGAGCTGATTTAAGTGTGCTTATTTGGCTTTGATGCAAGGTCGACAAGTAATCAATTTTGAAGTGCAATGGAATAGTCTTCGCTGTTGGCGAAATCGGCAAGATAATTTCCATATTACCAAGATCTACATCTTGATAACGTCCCATTTTTTTGAGTGCGCGTTTGTGCCCCGCGATAAATCGTCCCCATGTGGGTAGGGCAGCCATTAATGTCTGATTGTCGAAGTAACCAAAATATTCTGTTTGAGTGGAAACTAAATCAGAAATCTTTTCTATGAAATCAGGGTGAGTTGCCAAACTTCCACCCCAATTTTTATACGCAGTGCGATATTCCTCCTGGCTAATTAATTGCCATCCTCTTTGGCACCACCAATTCAATAAATTCATTAACCAATCGCCTTGTCCACTATGGCTTGCGCTTCTGATATTAAGGCATGTAAATGATCGTTACCTTTAAAGCTCTCGGTGTAAATTTTATAAATATCTTCTGTGCCTGAAGGTCGTGCGGCAAACCATCCATTTTCGGTTGTGACTTTTATGCCGCCGATGGAAGCGTTATTGCCGGGAGCTTTGGTGAGGATTGCAGTAATTTTTTCACCCGCTAATTCGGTTGACGTAATTTGCTCTGCTGATAACTGACTGAGTGTTTTTTTCTGTGCGCTGCTTGCAGGTGCATCGATTCGCGTTTCGCTGGGTTTGCCAAACTGTGAAGTCAGTTGCTGGTAAATTTCTCCTGGATCTTTTTGTGTGGTGGCTTTAATTTCGGTCGCCAATAAACAAGGAATTATGCCATCTTTATCTGTAGTCCAGACACCGCCATCGCGACGTAAAAAAGATGCGCCGGCACTTTCTTCGCCGCCAAAACCCAAACTTCCATCAAATAATCCAGGAGCAAACCATTTAAAGCCAACTGGGACTTCCAATATTTTCTTATCAATGCTTTTTGCAACCCGATCAATCATTGCGCTACTAACCAAGGTTTTTCCGACAGCCATGTCTGCACGCCATTGCGGACGGTTTTGATACAAATAATGAATCATAACGGCCAGATAACTGTTAGGCGTTAGTAAACCGGTACTCGGTGCAACTATGCCATGTCGATCATGGTCTGCGTCGCAGGCGCAGGCGATTTCGAAATCGTGACGACGAGCTAGCAGAGGTTGCATTGTGTAAGACGAGGATGGATCCATACGAATTTTGCCATCCCAGTCAGCAGTCATAAAGGCAAATTGTGGATCAATTATTGGATTAACAATTTGCAAATCGATTTGATATTTTTCAGCAATGGCATACCAATAATTTAATCCTGCTCCGCCCAGTGGATCTACACCGATTTTGATTTTTGCATCGCGAATTTTTTGTAGATCAACAACATTTATCAAATCACTTACATAGTGATGAATATAATCATGAAAGTGAATATTGGATTGTTTAATTGCCTTTTCATAAACGGTACGTTTCACATCACGAAGATCACTGAGTAATAAGTCATTCGCTCGTTGCTGAATCCAATTGGTGATGTCGCTGTCAGCTGGGCCGCCGTTGGTCGGATTGTATTTGTATCCGCCGTTATCTGGTGGGTTATGTGATGGTGTGACCACGACACCATCAGCGAGGCCTGAGGTTCTTCCCTTGTTGTAACAAAGAATGGCATGAGAAATGGCTGGTGTTGGCGTGAATTGATCATTAGCAGCTAAAAATAATTCCACGTTATTGGCTGCAAAAACTTCTACTGCAGAATTTTGTGCGGGTTTTGAAAGTGCATGTGTATCAATGCCGAAATAGAGTGGTCCTGTGATACTTGCTTGAAGTCGATAATCACAAATTGCCTGACTGATTGCCAATACATGATTTTCATTAAAACTGGTTTTAAATGAATTTCCTCTGTGTCCTGACGTACCAAATGCGACCTTTTGTTCTGCAATATTTGCATCGGGTTTATTAGCGAAATAGGCTTTCAATAATTGCTCGATGTTAACTAGTTGGTCTACAGGTAATAATTTTCCAGCAAGAGGGCTGATACTCATACAGTTGCTCCAGAATTCACATCAAATAATAAGTTTTGTAGTGTACATGCAGGGTCTTGGGCAGACAATCAAAACCCTTGGTGAAGCTTGGGGATTACCGTAGAATGCAACAAAATTCTCAAATACCAATTGGGTGATATATATGGATTGGAAAGGCGGACGACGCAGTAATAATGTTGATGATTTACGCAATTCATCCGGGTCTGGAGGTGGTGGCTTAGGGTTAATTGGTCTTGTGCTTCGCTTCCTGCCATTTTTACTGCGAACAAAATTCGGACGCAGCCTGTTGTTAATTGGTGTAGTTGTGATTGGCGGTGCGAAGCTTCTTGGTGTGGACTTGGTTAACTTTGCAGATCAACCAACACAAGGTTCCGCATCGACACAAAACCTCAGTAATGAAGATAAAGAACTCGCAGATTTTGTATCGGTAATTTTAGCAAATACAGAAGATGTTTGGACTATGATCTTTCAAAAAAGTGGTAAGCAATACCAAGCGCCGAGACTTGTGCTTTTTCGCAATGGCGTAAATTCAGCTTGTGGATTTGCACAGTCAGCTATGGGCCCGTTTTATTGTCCTGGAGATAATAAACTCTACATCGATTTATCTTTTTATGAGGATATGAAAACACAGCTAGGTGCACCAGGTGATTTTGCTCAAGCTTATGTTATCGCACACGAAGTAGGGCACCATGTACAAAATTTATTGGGTATATCTGATAAAGTTCAAGCGGCTGAGCGAGGTTTGTCTAAGGCCGATGTAAACAAGTTATCCGTTAAACAGGAATTACAAGCCGATTGTTTTGCTGGTGTTTGGGGGCATTATGCAGATAAAAGTTTTCGTATGCTTCAAACAGGTGATTTAGAAGAAGCCTTAACTGCGGCATCTGCAATTGGCGACGATAATTTGCAACGCAAAGCGCAAGGCACGGTTCGCCCTGAATCATTTACTCACGGCAGCGCTAAACAGAGAGTAGAGTGGTTTAAGCGTGGAATTGATTCTGGATCCATACAAGCCTGCGATACTTTTTCAGGAATTAACTAATGACGCGCTAATTAAATCTTGTGAGCTTCTACAGAGTTCGATTTGCCATTTTTTCCATTTCTTTATCTGAATTGATCATCATTGAGTTCAATTCTTCTATTTGATCTTGACCGGGTATTTCTCCTTGCTTGCATTTTGCTTCGAGATCACTTGCTAAACGAGCAAGTGCCGATGCGCCTAATGTTGCTGATAATCCTTTTATGGAATGAAGTGCTGATCTTGCGTCATTAATTTTATTGTTTTCAACCGCAGTGGTTAATACAGATATTAATTTCTCTACATCTGGTCTGAATTTTTTCTGAAATCGTTGGAACAACTCTATATTGCCAGCGTAACGATTGAGTAATGATGTTAAGTCCTCAAGCAATGGTTTATCTTGAGCTAATTCTTGATTAATTATGTTAGTGGTACTGGGCTGAGAATCAGATTTTGTTTTTATCATACTGAGGATTAAAGGTATTAATTTTTGGAAATCAAATGGTTTTCCTGTGTGTTCATTCATACCTGCTGCAAGGCATTCCTGTCGATCTGATTCGGAGGCATTTGCTGTCATTGCCAATATAGGTAAATCCATAAAACGGCTATCTTTGCGAATTCGTCGCGTTGCTTCAAATCCATCAATATCTGGCATTTGAATATCCATAATGACTAAATCGTATGGACGCCCAGTGGATGTCACTTTAGCGACACCGTCTATGCCGCCCTCTGCCATATCAACATTGGCTCCGGCACTGGATAGCAACTCATAAGCGACCTGACGATTCAATTCGTTGTCTTCTACGACTAACACATTGATATTTTGTAATTGCATTTTATTTTCATTTTGGTTAGTTAAATTGTCGTGAATGAGTTCTGGATGCAGGCATTGCTCAATAGACTGAATTAATTGTTTTGGCGTAATAGGCTTGACAAGAAAAGTAGATATATATTGTCGGTCATAGTCGCTGATGCTATCCAGCATTTCACGTTCATAAGCTGTAATCATAATAATGGCTGACGGTTTACTAATACCTGGAATGGAGTGAATTTTACGAGTTACGGCTATACCATCGATATCAGGCATTCTCCAATCCAGCGCTACCACATCATAGGTTTTATCTTGCTCTGCTGATGTTAAAATTCTTTCTAATGCTTCTTCTCCACTTGTCGCTATATCTATCTCCCATGGGATGCTAGCGAGTGAAGATTTTAATAATTCCACCAGGAGTTGATTGTCATCTACTAATAGTATTTTTAGTTTTTTCTCAAATGAAAGATCGTATTTTTCGATTTCGTTGTTGGCAATGGGTAGAGTTAAATCAAACCAAAAATGGCTGCCTTTGCCAAGGTCGCTTTCAAGATGCAGTTCCGAATTCATTAAATGTGCAAGTCGTTTACAGATAACTAGTCCCAAGCCTGTACCACCGTAACGCCGCGTTGTTGAAGCCTCAGCTTGAGTAAATCCCGCAAAAATCTTTTGTTGATGTTCCAGACTGATGCCAATACCTGTGTCTTCAACACTAATTCGTATAACCAGCTCATCTTTTGTTTGATTAAGTCGTTCAATACCAAGTTTCACATAGCCGCTTTCAGTAAACTTTAAGGCATTGCCTACCAGATTCACTAAAATTTGTTTAATTCTCAATTGGTCGGCAATAATTTCTTTCGGGAAATCTACAGGTACATCAAAAATTAATTCGATATTCTTATTTTTTTGATTTCCAGCCATGATGATAGATAAATCTTTCAGCAATTCATCAATGGAGAAAGGGTAGGGGTCAAGGACTAGTTTTCCGGCTTCTATTTTTGAAAAATCCAGTATGTCATTTAACAAATCCAGAAGTGAAGTTGCCGCGGATTTTGATTTGGAAATATAGTCCATTTGATTGTGTGTTAAACTGGTTTTTTGAACCAGTTGTAACATACCCAATACAGCATTTAGTGGTGTGCGAATTTCATGACTCATGTTAGCAAGAAATTGTGATTTGGCCTTGTTGGCAAAATCGGCATTTTCTTTTTCGTTACGTAAGGCACTTTCCAGTGCAAATTGTTCGGTGATATCACTGGCAATCCCAAGAAAACCAATAAGATTTCCGGTTGGGTCTCGCATAGCAGTTACAGTAAGTGAAACCTGGATATTTGAACCATTCTTTTTAACATAGGTCCAGCGACGAGTTTCAGGTTGTCCAGCTTCAGCTTTGTGCACAAATACTCGAAATCCTTCAATAGGAAAACCATATTCAAATAATAATTCTTTTCCTCGCTCGATGACTTCTGATTCGAGATGTATGAGCGCAGGGGTGTTTTTGTTTACCATTTCACTGGCAGTATAGCCCAACATACGCTCTGAGCCTCGATTGAACATGGTAATAGTGCCTTGAATATCTGTCACAATAATTGAGACTTCCGAGGCAGCAGATAATATATTTTCAATTAACAAATTCAGTTGATTGCGATGTTCTTCCGCACGTTTTCGGTTGGTAATATCACTTCCCAAGGCAATGAACTTTTCTACTTTTCCATTAGCATCCAATATAGGTGCGATAACGCTATCAAACCAACGCAATTCACCTATAGCTGTTAAATTGCAAATTTCTGAACGCCAGGCTAATCCTTGTTTAACTTTAGTCCACATTTTTTGCCAAAATTCACGAGGGTGAATTCCTGAATTCATAATGCGATGATTTTGCCCAATCAAATATTCACGTGTGTAGCCAGTGGATGCACAAAACTGATCATTAACTTCTAATATGTTACCGGAAGTGTCTGTTACTGAATATAGAAATTGAGCGTTCACCGTGTTGTGTAATGCTTGCTGTTCACGTAATGCTTTCGCAAGCATTTCCCGTCCTTCTATTTGCTCGGTAATGTCATGTTCAATAAAATAGAAACCATGGGTACCTTTCTTATTGTTGTCAGGCAAAAGTTGAATCAGGAAATGATGTTCACGATTATTGAGTACTGTAGTATATTCAATTTTTTGATTGTTTCCCGCCAAAGCAGATTCCAAAAATGGCAATAGGAATGTAAACATTTCATAGCCAATTAATTTACTAAAATTCATGTTTGAAATATCAGATACCGAAACGCCAAATCGTTGGATATGTGCGTGATTGGCAAATCGATTTGCAAGGTTTGAATCCCAATAGCTAATAACGCTAGGTACGGCATCTAATAAAGTTTGCAAGCTACGCCGAGCGTCCTCAAGTTCTCTGGTTCTTTCGTGGACTCTTATTTCAAGTCCAGTATTTAATTCTACAATTTTTCGCTCTGTGGCTTTTATTCCAGTAATATCCCGTACTGTTTTTGATGCGCTGACAACCTTCCCATAGCTATTTTTAATGGGTGACACGTTCACTAAGACATCTATTACATTGCCATTTTTAGTTACGCGCTTTGTTACGAATTGACTTATATTTTCGTCGTTTTTTATTTTAGTTAATATTTCGTTTTCTTCTGCTTTTAGTCTATCGGGAATTATTAAATCTACAATTTTGTTTCCGATTGCTTCACTGCGAGAATAACCAAATATTTCTTCTGCACCTCTATTCCACGAGGTAATGGTGCCATCAAGTGCCTTGCCTATAATGGCGTCGTGGGTACTTTCAACTATTGCCGCCAGTGCAGATTCCTCAGCTGCAAGTTTTAATTTGGATTTTCTATTAATACCCAATGCAGCAGCGATAAGTGTAACAAGCACAGAAATTAAGCCGCCAAACATAATGACTTCTTTGCTACGAATTCTGCTCGCGTTAGTCATTAAAGAGGGGTTGGCTGAAATATCAAATTGCCAGGTACGACCATAAATAAAACGAGTTAGACGTTGATGGTGTAAAGTAAAAGGATTTTGTTTTTCATCAAAACCATAAAATGGAATTGAGTTTTGTTGATCAGTAATATCGGTAAGTTGTAAATGATAAAGTGTTTTGTCAATTTCCAAACTGTCTAAAATTTCTTGCATCGACAGGGGGGCATAAGTCCAGCCGATGGCTTTTTCCCATCGTTCCGATTCCGAGGGTGTTTCCCAATCTCTATATATAGGTAATAGAATCAAAAACGATTGTTGTGGGTGTCCGGTTGCTTGTACCAATGTAATTGGAGCGGTGATGTTAGCTTCGCCCGTTTTAATAGCCGTATCCGCTGCGTGTCGCCTAAATTTTTCTGAGCCTATATCTAAACCAACGGCGGCGAAATTACGCTCGATGGGTTCTATATATTGAATAACATAGCGCTCTTGTTGACTGGGTGACAATTGATGAACGGAAAAATTGACACTGTTATCTAATTTAGCTTCTTTTATAAATGCAGCTTCTTTATTCACCGGTACTCGACGTATAAAGCCTAGCCCACGAGCGCCAGGATATTCTTTTTGAAAATCACGTGTTTGCGAGAATCTGACAAAATTAGCGTGAGCTAAATTATCACCAATTCCTAAAATAAAGCTTCGGGTTCCTTTAAGACCAAATTCATAATGCTGAAGACGTTCGAGTGTGGCATCGGCCAGTCGCTCGGCTTCTATTTTGGTTTTATTTTCTGCAACTTGATAGTTTTCTCGTTTAACTTCCTGAGCGACTATATAAGTGAGCCCCAAACAAACTAAAAGGCTAGTGAACCCCCATATAAGCGGCAATTTTTTGGATGAGAATGAAGTCATAGTCCACAAGGGTAATCGCAATGAGTTTAACTAACTTATTTACTGATTAACCTTAGCAGGAAGCTGGGTCTTATCAAGTGGTCTTGTCCAAGCAGTCAGGAGCCAGATCTTCATAAATTGCTTTATATTCCTGTGCACTTTTTTCCCACGATGAATCGCGATTCATGGCATTTTGTTGCAGATGCTTCCATACATTTGGCAATTTGTAGGCGTCCAGAGCTCGACAAATGGCATGATGCAACTCGATAGTTGTAGGTTTGTGGAATACAAATCCATTGGCTAGCTCGTCTGGCTCGCTCGTTGTGCATTCAAACACTGTGTCTTTTAATCCACCAACGGCGTGAACAATCGGTAGTGTGGCATAGCGAAGGCTATAAAGCTGATTCAATCCGCAAGGTTCAAATAAAGATGGCATTAAAAACATGTCTGATGCAGCTTCAATTCTATGTGCGAGAATTTCATCATAACCAATAGTGACGGAAATTTTGCGTGGATATTGCGCAGCAATATTGGTTAATGCCAGTTCATAGTGCGGAAAACCGCTACCTAAAAATACTAACTGACAGTCTTTGCTCAATAAAAGAGTAATTTGCGCGAGTATTAAATCCACTCCTTTTTGATCGACTAATCGTCCGATAAAGCCAATCAATGGTGTGTCTGCTTTCTCTTCCAATCCCAGTTGATTTTGTAACGCTAATTTCCCTTTTAATTTACCACCGATATTTTTACGACTGAATTTATGTGTTAAACATTTATCGGTATTGGGATTCCATTCATTCATGTCGATGCCATTGATAATGCCATGTAAATCTGTTTTTCTAACACGCATTAATCCATCGAGACCATTACCAAATTCCGGTGTTTGAATTTCTTCTGCATAGCTTGGGCTTACCGTTGTAATTTTTTGAGCGAAGTTAAGGCCGCCTTTCATAAAAGATAATTGACCATAAAATTCCAATTTTTCATGGTGCCAGAAAGAAACCGGTAAATTTAATTCGGAGAAAATCTGGTGCGAAAATAGTCCGCGATAGGCGAGGTTATGAATGGTGAAAACTGTCGCAGGTGCTGAGGCATGTTCTGACAAGAGCGCTGGAATCAAACCGGTTTGCCAATCATTGCAATGAACTATATCAACCGGCCACTTGAGTTTGGCTTGATTCATTGCAATGGCTTCTACAGCCAATGAAAACCAATAAAAACGCCAATGATTATCGGGCCAATCATTGCCATCCGGACCACAATAGGGATTGCCTTCCCGCTCTGAAAATTCTTTTATATTGACAAGAATGACTTTTACTCTGGTGCCTGGTAATCGGGTTTGCTGCAACAGAATTTCTCGCCCTAATACGGTGATACTGGATAAGATTTTCAGCTCAACCTTTTCTGCCTGAGACAAAACACTGCTATAAGCTGGAAGAACAATTTTTACGTTAAGTCCTAACTTGAGTAATGCTTGAGGTAAGCTTGCGGCGACATCAGCTAGCCCTCCAGTTTTGATTAATGGATAGACTTCACTGGTGGCAAAAAGAATATTCATAAAGTTGTTTCCTTCTCTCCTCACTCTCCATAAAAGTAAAGAGAGGATTCAGTAAAATTAATAATTAAATTAATTTTCTCATATTTATGTTACAGCGAAATAATCAGGCCAGCCAAAGGCGGAAGTGTTACTTCAATAGAATGTGAATGGTTCATCCATGCAATGTCTTGAGAGTGTAGGCTTGTAGCGTTACCAACATTACCTCCGCTATAGAACATAGAGTCGGAATTAAACAACTCTCTATATTCTCCGGCAACCGGCACACCGACGCGATAGGCTTGTCGTGGTACGGGAGTGAAATTCAATATTACAATACAAAATCCTGTATCGCTTCTACGGATATAACAAATAATAGACTGTGTACTGTCGTTGCAATCCAACCACTCAAATCCATTCCATTCAAAACTTCGTTGATATAATTCAGAACGATTGCAATAGAGTGCATTTAAATCTTTTATGCTGTCGTGCAAACCTTTATGTGGAGCATAATCAAGCAAATGCCAATCCAATCCGCGATGGTGTGACCACTCACTCCATTGACCAAATTCACAACCCATAAATAATAATTTTGCGCCTGGATAAGTAAACATATAAGTATAAAGCAAACGCAGATTCGCAAATCGTTGCCAATTATCACCTGGCATTTTTTCAATCATACTGCCTTTACCATGAACAACTTCATCATGCGAAAAAGGCAACATAAAATTTTCAGTAAAGGCGTACATCATACCGAAGGTTAATTGGTTGTGATGAAACTGACGATGCACAGGATCTTTAGTCATGTAATTGAGTGTGTCGTGCATCCAGCCCATATTCCATTTCATGGTAAAGCCTAATCCTCCCAACCATGTTGGCCGAGTGACTTGAGGCCAGGCAGTAGATTCCTCTGCGGTAACTATTACACCGGGACATTCGCCATGACAAAGTTCATTGAACTGTCGAAGAAAAGTAATCGCATCGAGATTTTCATTGCCGCCATATTGATTGGGTAACCAGTCGCCATCCTCGCGTGAATAATCCAGATATAACATTGATGCAACTGCATCCACACGAAGGCCATCCAAGTGATATTCTTTTAACCAAAATAATGCGTTAGAGAGTAAAAAATTTCTGACTTCATTTCGGCCATAGTTATAAATCAACGTACCCCAATCTCTATGCTCACCTAAACGGGGATCTTCATGTTCATAAAGTGCAGTGCCATCAAATTTTGCAAGCGCATGCGCATCTTTTGGAAAATGTGCGGGTACCCAATCTAAAATAATGCCTAAATTATGTTGATGCAAATAGTCAACGAAATAACGAAAATCTTCGGGTGATCCAAAGCGACTGGTTGGTGCAAAATAGCCGGTCGTTTGGTATCCCCAGGAATCATCAAGTGGATGTTCGCTGACAGGAAGAATTTCAACATGTGTAAAGCCAAGTGGTTTCACGTAGTCAACCAATTGATGCGCAATTTCGCGATAGTTTAAAAATTCGTTTGACCATCCTCGACGCCAGGAACCTAAATGTATTTCATAAACCGAGCAGGGAGACTTTAATGCATCTCTTTCAGATCTGGCTTTAATCCAGGCTTGATCATTCCATTCATAAGTTGAAGTAACCACAATAGCGCTGGTTTGTGGTCGCATTTCAAAGGCTTGTCCGTAGGGATCGGCTTTGAGAAAAATATCGCCCGTTTGACGATTTCGAATTTCAAATTTATACAAAGCCCCTGCAGTTAAACCTGGAATGAATAATTCCCATAATCCACTCCCGCCGCGTACTCGCATAGGGTGTCGTCGCCCGTCCCACTCATTAAAATCACCGACAATGCTGATACGTTCTGCATTGGGTGCCCAAGTTGAAAAGGTTACGCCCTTAATACCTTCAAGTTCGCGTTCGTGCGCACCCAATAATTGATAAATGTTCCAATGTTGGCCCTCATTAAATAAATGCACATCCAAGTCGCCCAGAAATGGTGCGAAGGAGTAAGGGTCAAAGTCCAGATGCTCCTGGTTGAAGCGATCAAACCAATGAATTTGATACGTTTTTTTTATGAACTTACCGATTCCCTGCCACTCGAAAAAGTCTGTTCCTTCCAATCGACGAAGAGCAAATTCCTGACCTTGGCAGTTTAATGTTGCATTGCGGGCCCCAGGCAAATACACGCGAATCAAGGTATCGGCGGCGGCACTGGCTTTACTCCCTAATGGATGTTTCCCTAAAACACTGAATGGGTCATGATGAGTTGCATTAATAATGCGCAGAAGTTCATCGCTTAAAGGGCTATCAATTGGAGCATTCATAGTTTTCTACTTTTTCAGTGAATAAAAATGGCATACAAAAGCACAATTTGAATTAAAAATCGGTTATTTTCATAATAATGTCACCAAGCCTGCACCAGTATAAAGCGACATGCTATAACCGTTATACATTTTTATTTGAAAGTGCAGGTTTAGTGCCAAACAGGTTTTGTCGATCTGAGGTCGTTAACAAGACTTGTCTGGTTGTTTACTTTTAGAGCAACCACGTCTGAGTGTTTACTCCAAGATCTATTGGCATCGAATTTGCTGAACAAAAATACATTGTTTAGTTAAATTATTTCAATAACTAGTTTCCATAAGGAATTTATTTAATGAGTCCACAACATTCTGGTCGATTTGTTAGTCGTCTTACCCGTGAAACACTTGCTGTAGTTTTGGCGGGAGGAAGAGGTTCACGTCTACATCAGTTAACAAATTGGCGAGCAAAACCTGCAGTACATTTTGGTGGAAAATTTCGCATTATCGACTTTCCTTTGTCGAATTGCGTGAATTCAGGAATTCGTCGAATCAGCGTACTAACGCAATATATGTCACATTCACTTGATCGCCATATTCAACGTGGTTGGGGATTTCTAGGTGGTGAGTTAGGTGAATTTGTAGAATTATTACCCGCGCAACAACGTTTGGGTGAAAATTGGTACGTTGGTACAGCTGATGCTGTGTTACAGAATTTGGATATCATTCGTCGTCATAGTCCAGAGTACGTTTTAATATTGGCGGGCGATCATATTTACAAAATGGATTACGGTACCATGATCGCCGCTCACGTTGAACGTGGAGCAGATATTACTGTCGGTTGTATAGAAGTTCCGATTGAAATTGCATCAGCGTTTGGTGTGATGGATGTAGATAAAGACAATCGCATTGTAAAATTTTCAGAAAAACCAAAAAATCCTGAGTCAATTATCGGTAAACCCAATAAATCTTTGGCATCTATGGGTATTTATGTTTTTAGTACCAAAGCGCTTTTTCGTGAGTTAATGAAAGATAAAGAGAACCCTAATTCATCACATGATTTTGGTAAGGATATTATTCCATCCATGATCAAGACCAGTCGCGTAATCGCATTTCCATTTTGCGATCCAGTAAGTGGTGGCGAAGCCTATTGGAGAGATGTGGGAACCGTTGATTCTTTGTGGGAGGCCAATTTGGAGTTGGCAGATGTGAATCCTGAATTGGATTTGTATGAACCGGCTTGGCCAATTTGGACTAATCAGGAACAAGTGGCGCCTGCAAAATTTGTCTTCGATGATGATGGTCGCCGTGGTTACGCAGTCGATTCACTAATCGCCGGTGGTTGTATCATTTCCGGATCTTACGTAAAACACTCAATTTTGTTTCCTCGTGTTCGTATCCATTCTTATTGTGAAATTGAAGACTCGGTTTTATTCCCCAGCGTGGTAGTTGGCCGCAATTGTAAGATACGTCGCGCGCTAATTGATCGACGCTGTAAAATTCCTGAAGGTACAGTAATTGGTCATGACCCTGAGGCAGATGCTGCAAGATTTCATGTTTCACCAAAAGGTGTCGTGTTGGTTACGCCTGATATGTTAGGGCAGGACGATGTTTATGGCTAATTTAAGTAAAACCAAAGTTGTATTTTTGTGGCATATGCATCAACCAGATTATCGGGATATAGTCACAGGAGAATATTACTTTCCATGGACTTACTTACATGCCATTAAAGATTATGTTGATATGGCTGCACATTTGGAAGCGCAGCCGAATGCAAAAGCGGTTGTCAATTTTGCTCCAATTTTATTGGAGCAGTTAGATGATTATGCGCAACAAATTAAACAGTACCTACATCATCAGGGCGAGATAAAAGATCAAATTTTGTCATCTTTGGTTGAGCCGGTATTACCGCCACCTGGCAGTCCAGCGTTTCTGGAGCTTGCGCAAAAATATTTGCGCGCTAATCGTTCGCGAATGATTGAACGATTTCCCGTTTATCGTGAGCTGGCAGATACCCTTGAATCTTTACATCAAAAACCTTTTCTTGCGCAGTATTTAAATCATCAGTTTTTAATTGATTTGGGTGTATGGTATCACCTGAGTTGGTTAGCTGAAACTCTGCGTCGTGATGACAACCGTATCCAGGACTTGCAGGATAAAGCCCGTCATTTCTCGATGAATGATAGGCGTTTATTGTTAACCATTATTGGCGAATTAATGTCTTCAATTGTTCCTCGTTATCGCCGTTTGGCTGAGAAAAAACAAATTGAACTTTGTATGAGCCCTTATGCTCATCCAATTGTGCCTTTGCTGATTGATATTAACAGCGCAAAAGAGGCCATGCCTGATGTCAGCCTTCCACTTGCGAGTAATTATCCTGATGGCGTGAATAGATCTATCTGGCATTTAAACCAAGGTAAAAAAGTTTTTAAAGATCACTTTGGTATTGAGCCTGTTGGTTGTTGGGCGAGTGAAGGTGCATTAAGCGATGCGACTTTATCACTATTGCATGAAAATGGATTTGCCTGGGCTGCGACGGGTGATTCTGTATTGCATAATAGTGTCGCTGATCCAGCAAACGATGCGACCTGTAAAGATTGGAAATCACCACATAAAAATCTGCACCGAAATTTTCATATAGGAAAATCTTCAATTAATCTTTTTTTTCGTGATGATGGTTTATCGGATTTGATTGGATTTAAATATGCAACCTGGCACGCAGACGATGCGGTTGGTGATTTAATCAATCATATGGTTGCAATTAGTGAAAGTGCAAAAGATAACAAAAATACTGTTATTTCGATCATTATGGATGGCGAAAATGCGTGGGAATATTTCCCCGAAAATGCTTATTATTTTTTGAGTCAGCTCTATCGTCGAATTAGTGAGCATCCACAATTGGAACTATCAACTTACAGTGAAATATTGCGCGATCAAAAACCGGAACCCTTAAAGTTGAAGCATCTGGTTGCAGGTAGTTGGGTCTATGGTACTTTCTCAACCTGGATTGGCGACGACGACAAAAACAAAGCGTGGGATATGTTGTGTAATGCCAAGCAAGATGCTGATGCCGCGTTAAAAAAGAAATCCTTTTCTAAAGATGAAATATTTCAAATTGAAAAACAAATGGCGCTCTGCGAAGGATCCGATTGGTTCTGGTGGTTTGGTGATTACAACCCATCGCAAAGTGTAAAAGATTTTGATTATCTTTATCGTCGACATCTTGCTAATTTATACCGACTTATTAATGAACCCGCACCAGCTTATTTACAACAAGTAATAAGCGAAGGTGGTAGTAGTGAGCCTGCCGCAGGTGGCGTGATGAGACAAGGACATGCTGAATGAAAAAATCGCACAATGTGATGAATCAGCGCAGGGCAGGTGTATTGCTCCACCCAACCTCCCTACCTTGTGGTGAAGAACATTGGCAAACATTCAAGACAAAATCATTCGGGACCTTAGGTAAAGAAGCTCACAATTTTATCGATTGGCTATCGGCATCCGGCATTCGTGTCTGGCAAATGCTACCTGTCGGTCCAACGCTTGAAGATATGTCGCCTTATCAATCTTTATCAACCCATGCGGGAAATCCGGATTTAATCAGTATTGAATGGTTGATTGAGCATCAATGGGTTGCGAAAGATGATTTGAAAAATGAGTATGATTCTGCTTCACATTTACGTGAGGATTGTGCCACCAGTTTTTTCCAGCGAATGAGTTCAGAGCAGGGTGCTTATTTGCAAGATCAATTAAGGCATTTTTGTGATGAGCAATCTTATTGGCTAGATGATTTTATTTTATATTCCGCGTTAAGAGAGAATTTCGATCAGCAATCATGGAATCAATGGCCAGAAGAATTAAGAAAACGCAATAAATCCAGCCTAAAGAAATGGTCTAGAAAACTTGAGACTTCTCTCAATCGATATAAATTTGAACAATTTGCATTTTTCTCACAGTGGCAATCACTACGTCACTATGCAAAAGAAAATTTTATTGAATTATTCGGTGATATTCCAATATTTGTGGGTCATGACAGCGCGGATGTTTGGGCTAATCAATCACAATTTTTATTAGATGAAATGGGCGAGCCAATTACTGTTGCCGGGGTGCCGCCTGATTATTTTTCTGAAACGGGACAGCACTGGGGAAATCCGCATTATCACTGGGAAAATATGCAGAAAGATAATTTCCTCTGGTGGAGAAATCGTTTGCGAAGTCAGCTGCAATCATTTGATATTTTACGTATAGATCACTTTCGCGGTTTCGAATCTTATTGGGCAATTCCTGGTCATACACATGATGCGCGTTTAGGTCAGTGGGTTAAGGCGCCAGGTGAAGCTTTATTAACAGCTTGTTTTAGTGAATGGCCTGATTTGCCATTGGTCGCAGAGAATTTAGGCGTCATCACGGATGAAGTCGAAGCACTGAGAAATCAGTTCAATTTACCTGGAATGTTAGTGTTGCAGTTCGCATTTGACGGCAACACCAAAAATCCTCACCTTCCCCAACATCACAATATGGAAAATGTGATCTACACTGGAACACACGATAACGATACAACAAAAAGTTGGCACGAAAATCTTGATCAATCGCAACAAGAAATAGTGCGCCGTTATTTATTGTTATCGTCTATTCCAATGCCATGGTTATTGATCGAAGTTGCACTGGCATCTACTGGATGCATGAGCATTATTCCGATGCAAGACTTTCTTGAGTTGGATGGTGCCCATCGTATGAATATGCCGGGAACACAAGGTCAAAATTGGCAATGGACGTTTCGTTGGGAAATGGTTGCTCCGGGTTTAGCAGAAAAAATCCGGACGCTTATTGGTCAGTATGATCGTTTATAACCTGAGGGTCTCACTATGGAACACAGATGCAGTTCGCGAGTTGCAACACCCGATATTCCAGTATTGATTTCTCAGTTCAACAAACCAATTGCAAAAGGTCGGATAAAAGACGCTACCGCATTTGGTTTTTATATTGAATCAGACTGGACAACACACCAGTTACAACAATTATGTCTGGAAGTAGTTTTAGACAAAAAGAAATTCAAGCTTGAAGCTATAGTCACTCACGTAGAAAAAGATGGATTCGGTGTCGAACTTGAGCAACTTGAAAATGACGACATTCACTTTGTACATAAACTGGTTATTACCAAAAAAGCAGTTCAACAATTTGATGAACAAATTGCTTTGGTTGTTAACGGATAATTCTGAAATAGTATGAATATTTAACCACTTGACTTTGGCTCGGAAGCTTGTCCGAGCTAAGGCCTGATAGTGCAGACATCAGTACTTTTATATTCGATGTGCGCTTCGCTGTTTTTCGTTTATCTCACCCAATATCGATACACTATGTATTCAATGCTTAAAACCGAATACGCTGAATTCGTATCGCATTCAATATCGCCAATAGTGCTACGCCAACATCTGCAAAAACGGCTTCCCACATAGTAGCGAGGCCGCCTGCACCAAGAATTAATACGATAGCTTTTACTGCGAACGCGAGCGTAATGTTTTGCCAAACAATTTTTTTGGTTTGTTTGCCAATGTTAATCGCCATGGCAATTTTGCTGGGTTTGTCATCTTGAATAACGACATCAGCGGTTTCGATGGTGGCATCGCTGCCTAAACCACCCATGGCAATACCCACATCACTTAATGCTACAGCAGGTGCATCATTTACACCGTCCCCGACAAACGCGACTTTTTCATTTTTTGATTTGGCTTCTTTTACTTTTTTAATTTTATCATCCGGTAACAAATCGCCAAAGGCATTGGTAATACCTAATGTATCAGCCACAAATTTCACAACCGAGCTTTTATCACCACTCAGCATAGTGATTTTTATGCCCATAATTTTTAGCGCATTAACGGTGGTTTGCGCATCTTCTTTAATGCTATCGGCTATGGTGAGATAACCCGCAAATTTTTTATCGTAAGCAATGGCGATAAGAGTATAAACAATGGAGTTGGGATCTATGTCGTAGGCAATGCTGAACTTATCGAGCAGCTTGAAATTTCCTACCAATAATTCTTTACCGTCCACCTTGGCTCTAAGCCCGTGGCCAGATATTTCCTCAACCTGTTGCAGTTGAATTCCGTTATCGATGTCACCAACAAAATTATGAATAGCGGTCGCGACAGGATGGGTGCTTTGGCTTTCTAATTTGTTCACCATTTTCAAGATTTCATCTTGATTAATATCAGGTTTAAAAATGACTTCCTGAACCTTAAAAACGCCTTCCGTCATGGTTCCGGTTTTGTCCATAACGACATGTTGAATCGTAGCGATGGTGTCAAGAAAATTACTGCCTTTAAATAAAATGCCGTTTTTACTCGCAGCGCCTATGCCGCCAAAGTACCCCAATGGAATGCTGATCACCAATGCGCAAGGGCAAGAGATAACGAGGAAAATTAATGCACGGTATAGCCACTGACTAAATACGTATTGGTCAACAAAAAAGTAAGGTAACAGACAAATAGCGAGTGACAGTGCCACAACAATGGGCGTATAGATTTTGGCAAATTTTCTGATAAATAATTCAGTCGGTGCTTTTTGCGCTGATGCATTTTGTACGAGATCGAGAATTTTTGACAATTTGCTGTCGGTGTAAGCGGTTGTTACTTTTACTTGCGATACGGTGTTTAAATTAATCATTCCCGCTAACACAATTTCACCTTTTGCTTTGGTGTCAGGTTTGCTTTCTCCGGTTAATGCAGCCGTATTGAATGATGCCGAGTCAGATAATAATTCACCATCCAAGCCTAACTTTTCACCCGGCTTTAGTTGAATAACATCACCGATATTGACGGACTCTGCTTTGCTTACTACGGCTTGATTGTCTCGTAAGATGGTGACTTCATCGGGGCGTTGATCTAGCAAGGTTTTAATATTTAATTTTGCGCGCCGAACTGCAATCGTTTGAAAAACTTCGCCGACTGAATAGAACAACATCACCGCAACTCCTTCAGGATATTGCCCGATAGCAAAAGCCCCAAGTGTTGCAATGCTCATTAACAAAAATTCAGAAAATAGTTCGCCATTACGAACACTCTCAACGGCTTCTTTTAAAACTGGCAACCCAACAGGCACGTAAGCAGCAACGTACCACATTACGCGTATCCAACCTGTGAACCACACGGGAGAAAAATGATCGAAAATAAGTGCAACGACTAGCGCCACTACACTAATGGCAGGATACAAAAACAATTCAACATTACTATCTGATGACGAGCCATGGTCATAGTCGTGGCCATCTTCATCGTGATGGGATTTAACATCTGTTTCACCACAGCAAGTACTGGGTCTACTCTTCATAGAAACATCTGAACGTTGATTTATTTTTTCTTCTTCGGTGCAACAAAGTTGGTTGCCTTGCGCATCATAACGGTGTTGATGTTGCATAGATTATCCTCACGTTGTATTCGGTTAACGCGCAATATTGGTATGCGCTGCATCTACTTTTTGTCGCTGCTGATCAACATGGAAAGCGAGCTTTATGACACTTCCTGCTGGCGGTGCTACCGGTAGCGATGCTGTAAAATCAACGCCCGTTTTCGACCAGGCATGTTTTGCATTTAAAGGGGTCTGATAAGGTGCCGTGAATTCTGAAAGGAGCTGACCGCTTGGGCTATACACCACAATGTCAATGTGCCCGGATTTTCGTGCGGGACTGTATGGTTTATAAGATAAGCTGCCTTTGAGCACCGGATTGCCGTCGTTAATTTGTGTTCGCAAAAAATGAAATTTGACGTGCGTTGTATCGGGAGACAGGATTTCAAATCGATAAGGTGATGGCACCGTTGCGCAATTGGCCAACAGGATTATGGAAAAAATCAGTAACAATGTTTTCATAACGATTCTCCAAAAAATGATGGCATCCTTGCCGTTAGGCCTACGAAATTATGCTATCTCCACCAATCGGCAATGCTTGCTCAATCGCGCTGATATACACCCAGCCTGATATTTCGTTACCAATTTTTCCGGCAACGCGAATAATGTTGGCGATGGTATCGACTTCAGCATCATCACAAGCAAGCGATAATTTGGCTTCAGAAATTACCAGTCGCGCTTCTTCTGAATAAACACGTTCAAATTCATCAAGCGGTGTAAGCGTGCCTCTTACGTCTTGCAAAATAAGATTGCGATAACCCGCATCGTTTAACGCATCTACAACAGCATTCACCCGTACATGATGTAAAAACGCAGTAATTAATTTCATGATATATCTCCTCAAGAAAAAGCAGTTGTTCATTGGGGAACAACTGCCGTTGGATTTATTTTGTTTTAGCAATTGGTCGATAGGCCATGCGATAAAGTCCTGGCAGTACGAGCAGCGTTAATAACGTTGAAGAGATAATCCCACCGATAACAACAGTCGCTAAAGGTCGTTGAACTTCTGCGCCGGTGCCAGTGTTAAGTGCCATGGGCAAAAAGCCCAGCGCTGCGACCAAGGCCACCATCAGGATCGGGCGTAAACGAATCATTGCGCCTTCACTAATGGCGGTGTCGATGTTTTGGCCTTGGTGTAAGCCATCTCGGAACGCTGACACCATCATCACGCCGGTGAGCACCGCTACGCCGGACAGAGTGATAAAACCAACTCCTGCAGTAATCGACAAAGGAATGCCGCATATCCACAGCGAAATCACACCACCGGTTAAGGCGAGAGGCACACCGCTAAATACCAGCACAGCATCTTTCGCAGAACTAAATGTCATCATGAGCAAGGCAAAAATCGCAACGAGCGTCATAGGCACTAACAAGCTAAGTCGTTTCGTAGCTGATTGCAGTTGTTCAAAAGTACCGCCGTACCGTATCCAGTAACCGGGTGGGAGTTTTACTTGCTGTTCGACTTTTTGTTGGACTTCAGCAACGAAGCTGCCCAAATCACGATCTTTCACATTGGCACTGACCACCAAGCGACGCTTGCCATTTTCCCGGCTGATTTGATTAGCTCCCGGTGCAATAGTTAACTTGGCAACTTCTCCAAGTGGTACATATCCACCTTCATCCAGAGGAATGGGTAAACGCGACAGTGCATTTAGATCGTTGCGCAATTTTTCGGGCAGGCGCACAACAATGTCGAAGCGCTTGTCGCCGTCGAATATCTGGCCAGCATCTTCACCACCGGTGGCAATTGACAATGTTTGCTGTACGTCAGTCATATTCAATCCATACCGCAACAACGCAGGACGAATCGCTTCAACTGACAATATTGGCAAACCATCCACTTGCTCAACCTTCACACCGTCAGCACCTTGAATACCATTTAGCACGCTGGCTATTTGGTTGCCGGAAGTGAGCAATTGTTCAAGATCATCACCGTAAATTTTGATGCCTAGGTCAGAGCGCACACCAGAAATTAATTCATTAAAACGCAATTGGATGGGCTGACTTATTTCATACGCATTTCCCGGAACCAACGCGAGTTTTTCTTCAATATCTTCTAAAATTTCTGCTTTGGATCTGTGCGGTTCAGGCCAATCTTTTTTATCTTTCAGCATCACATAGCCATCGGAAATATTGGGCCCCATCGGATCACTCGCGACTTCAGCAGTACCAACACGTGAAAAAAAAGTTTTCACTTCCGGTACTTTCATAACGGCGTGTTCAACCTGAAATTGCATTACCAGTGATTGGGTAAGGCTGGTACCGGGAATGCGCAACGCTTGTACGGCCACATCACCTTCATCCAAATTTGGAATAAATTCAGTGCCCATGCGCGTAGCAATAAAACCACAGATCAAAATAAATACTACGGCACCGCCAAGAATCGGCAGACGTAACCGCAATGCAAAATCGAGTACACCGGTGTAACCCTGTTTGGCTTTACGCACGACAAGATTGTCTTTTTCTTCGATTTTTCCGGTAAGCAAAAGCGCTACAGCGGCAGGTACAAACGTCAATGAAAGTATGAGTGCTGCGATCAATGCCATGATCATTGTCATGGCCATTGGCGTAAACATTTTCCCTTCTACACCGGTTAAGGCGAGGATGGGTAAGTTCACGAGGATCACCACGAGCACACTAATCAAACTGGGCGTGAATACTTCCTTCGTAGCACTAAATACCACTTGAAAACGCTCATCCAAATTCAAATTGCGGTTCAAATGATGTTGCCGTCCCGCCAACCGCAAAATGCAGTTTTCAACAATGATGACGGCACCATCCACAATCAAACCAAAATCCAGTGCGCCTAAACTCATTAAGTTTGCACTGACATTGGCTTTCATCATGCCGGTCATTAGCATCAACATGGATAGCGGAATTACCATTGCGGTTAATAGTGCTGCTCGCACATTGCCGAGCATTACCAACAACACAACCACAACCAAAATGGCTCCTTCGAGTAAATTCTTTTGGACAGTGGCAATGGTTTTATTCACAAGAATTGTGCGGTCGTAAACGGGCTCGGCAGTGACACCTTGCGGAAGTGTTTTATTAATTTCCACTAGCTTGGCAGACACAGCTTCAGAAACTGTTCGGCTATTACCACCGAGCAACATCACTGCGGTACCTAATACCGTTTCCTCTCCATCGCGCGTTGCTGCACCAGTGCGCAATTGTTTGCCGAAACTCACCTCAGCCACATCATGAATTGTTATCGGCAATTTTCCGCGATGCGCAAGAATGATCTGTTCAACGGAAGGGATATCACTTACCTGACCGGGTGCGCGAATTAAATATTGTTCACCGTTTTTTTCGATATAACCTGCACCGACACTGACATTATTTTTCTTGAGCGCTTCAACAACTTGCTCAAAGGTAACGCCATAGGCCAGCAATTTTGCGGGATCAGGTGTGACATGAAATTGCTTTTCATAACCGCCAATCGTATTGATTTCAGTTACACCGGGTACCAATCGTAGCTGTGGCCGAATCACCCAATCTTGCAAGGTACGCAGCGCAGTCGCATCGTAAGGCTGACCATTGGGTTGACGCGCTTTGTTATCGGCATGAACCGCGTAATGAAAAATTTCACCCAATCCCGTTGCGACTGGCCCCATGTCGGGCTCAATACCCGCAGGCATCTGACTTTTCGCTTGTTGTAAGCGCTCGTTAATTAAATTGCGCGCAAAATAAATATCAGTACCGTCTTTAAAAACGACCGTCACTTGCGACAATGCATAACGAGAGAGCGACCGTGTTTCTTCCACATTCGGTAAACCGGCAATGGCCACTTCTACCAAATACGTAATTCGTTGTTCAACTTCGAGCGGAGAATAACCGGGTGCTTCAGTATTAATTTGTACTTGGATGTTAGTGATATCCGGTACGGCATCAATCGGCAGACGCTGGTAATTCCAGAGTCCAACCACTGCAATTACTAATACAAAAAACATCACCAACCAACGGCGAGCAATTGAGAATTTTAGGAGAGCATCAATCATGAGTATGTCCTCCAAACGTTTTAATAGACAGCACGATATGCTTCATATGCCTAGTGACCATGTTCAGCACCGTCCTTACCCAATTCAGCTTTAATAATAAAGCTGTTTTTGCTGGCATAAGTTTCACCGGCTTTTACGCCTGATAAAACTTCACTGATTTCACCGTCAGTGCGGCCAACTTTTACAGGGCGTGGCTCAAAGCCATCTTCATCTTTAACGAAGACAACTTGTTTGCCTTCATGATCCTGCAAAGCTTCATTGCGGATGGCCAAGGCCACTGGCTTTTTCGCCATCACCACATCAGCGTTTACAAAAAGTCCGGGTGTCCATTGACGGTCGGTATTACTCAGCAGGACGCGTGCGCTCAGCGATTGGTTTGTGCTGGTGCCTAATGCAGCCATAGACACTATTTCACCGTCAGCAACAACATCATTCGCGGGGTTACCAACACGTACAGCTTGGCCCACACGAATTTTCGCCGCATCACGCGGGAACACGGCAACGTCTACCCACACGGTTGAAAGATCAACAATGACAAATGCCGTTTTATCATTAGTTTGTTCTCCCACATTAATATTTCGCTCTGCGACAACGCCGTTTAGTACTGATGTAATCGAATAGGTTTTAAGGCTTTCATTGCTTTCAACGGTGGCTAACACTTCACCTTCGCGAACGCTATCGCCTATCTTTTTATTTACACTGCGCACAGTGCCAATAAAACGTGCGCCCACGCGTTGAACTTTTTCTCCATTTGCTTCAACAGTGCCGTAGAAAGATAACGTTTCGCGGATGCTAGCGGGCCCAACTTGTGCGAGTTTGATATCAGCTGCTTTCATTTGTTCATCAGAAAGTGCTGCCGGTTTTTCCTCGTGCTCTTCATCATGTTCTATTTCTGTGTGCGCTTTTTCCTGTTTTACAGGTGCTTTGGTTTCTTCTTTTGTGGCATTAGCCGGAGATACACCGATTAATGTTGCGCTCAAAAAACCTAATTGCAATAAACGTGTGAGAGTCATTTTTTTTGCGATGGATGTTAAAAATAATTTCATTGGGATACCTCAATATTTTGTGCGGTGGTGGCGGCGCCACTGAGTCGTTCAATTTCAGCGCGCAGCAAATGCGCATTTGCAGCAGCTGTTATTAATGCAGCTTCAGCTTGGAGTAATTCGCGTTGTGCGGTACTGAGTTCGAGATAGCCGTAACGGCCCTTATCGAAAGCAGCGCGAGTGCCACTGACGGCTTTTTTCAACTGGGGAATAACATCGTTACGTAAACTTGCGACTTCAAAGAGCGCAGCTTGGCGCTCTTGATACAGCCCCACTAACTGGGCGCGAAGTTGTAGCAACGCCGTCTCACGTTCGTTATCAACACCCAGACGATTTGCCTTAGCCGTAGCTACTTCGCTCGCAGCGCGACTTTCACCAAATAAGGGCACGCTTACTCCAACCACTAGGGCTGAATCTTTACTCGCTTCCAGCCGACGTACACCGACATTCCATTCAATATCTGACTTGCGTTGGCTTAATGCCAAACGCACCTCTGCATCGCGCAGGCGTGCTTCGCTGGCGAACAATTGGATATCAGGATTATTAGAAAGGCTCTTCAACACACCGCTCAGTGAACCCGATTCTCCAATGTTGAGCAGGTCGGCATTGACAGAGGTGAATGTAGGTTCGGTGACCCCCCATAACGAGGACAATTTGATTTTGGCTGCATCAAAACGCAATTCCGCCTGACGCAATTCAATAGCCATTCGGAATTGGTTGGCCAAAGCACGGGCAAGCTCTGCATCTGGTGTATTGCCCGCGTCGATGCGACGTTGGATGGAATTGGCGGTTTCCGTTACCAGCGTCAAAGTGGACCGTTGCAGCGAGAGTTGCTGTTGCGCTTCAGCCACTTCAATAAAACGGCGCGTAACGTCTGCCAACAAATCCAACTCAACGATACGCTGTTCAATGGCCAAAGCTTGTTGACGCTCCGTAACCACACCGAGGCGGGCATCACGCTTGTCGCCCAGTTCAATCACTGAAGACAATGCCAAGGTTAATTCGGCACTTTTTGCCCCTGAAAATTCGCCGGAACCAAGAGCATTTTCAAGAGTGGCACTCACACGCACAGCTGGCTTTAAGCCAGCGGTTTGCAATTCGCCTACAAGCACCTGACGACGAAATTGAAAACTATTGAGCTGAGGATTATGAGCAAGAGTTGCTAATATGGCATCGCGTAAAGACAATTTGCTGCTTGAAACAGCGTTAGTATCCACTGGGATTTGGGCAGACACAGATACAACAGATGAAAACAACAATGAGGCCGTGATCAGCGCGAATCTGATTCGAAAAAAAGACATGGTGAACTCCAACTAATGCGCAGATGCGCAACACACCACCGCCCGTTTTAAACGAACAAGGAGCAGTAGCAGCGTAAATAAAGACTTAGTGGGAGTTTGTTGGGGGGAGCACGTAACGGCGGACGTAGGTTGACAATATTCAGCCATGAGTATGGTGTTTTGGATCTCGAGTATTCAGTGCTGCGAGAGATTGGCCACAGCGCCAATACCATGAATGCAGCAAATAGGAACGGCATGTCGAGATCGAATGATTTTACGAGATTGGAGCGGAGCGGTTTGTTGTCGTAATCTTTATGGCCACTGTCGTTGTGATTTTCATGATCAGCATCCACAACATCAAAATGCACGGACATCGGAGGTTCTTTGCCATCAAAACAATAATGCCCATGCATACCACCGAGACTGACTATCAGCCAGATCAGTAGAATTGCATAGGAGATATTGGGACGCTTGACAATCATAGTTGCACTGAGATTCCTGTTATTCGCACTCCGGCATTTTAGTTGACATTCGTATGTTGAAATAGTAACCCACTAATGTGGCTAATGCGATAATGATTTGTACCACTATAGATTCAGCTTGATGAATTTGGGCGCTTTAGATTTCGGACTGATTGTTGATACTGCCTGCGCTGTATCGAATTGTGCATGGATGTAAGCACAACTAATCGCGTACTTTGTGATTGTTGTTATCGGTAAATGAGCGCAAGGGTAGGGGGAGAGATAATGTTTTTGATGAAAAAAATATGCAAAACGGTTGCGATAAATTGCCTATTGCACATTGTTCATTAAACGAGAAAACTCTCCTTTTACAACTGCGTAACACTCACAAACACGGGCCTCCAATTTTTTTCTTTCTAAAATGGATATGTGGCCACGACGATAACGTATGCAACCTGTATGTTGTAAACTTCCGGCTGCTTCGGTGATACTTTCACGTCGCACGCCGAGTGTGTTTGCTACCATTTCCTGAGTCATTAAAAGCTCACCGGACGGTATACGATCAGCCGTTAACAATAGCCATCGGCAAAGTTGTTGCTCAATGGAATGATGACGATTACAAGCTGCAGTTTGAAACATTTGTGTCATCATTGCCTGTGTGTAACGAAGTAAAAGTCGTTGCAGTGTTCCTGCAAAATTAAATTCTTCTTTTAATATTTTCTGTTCCAATCTATAGGCATGTCCGGCAGTTTGCACCACAGCTGTATTTGGTGTGGTATTCGCGCCCAATAATATTGGTAATCCCAGCATTCCTTCATTGCCAACTTCTGCCGCTTCGGCGGATGCACCGGTATCCATTATATATTGCAACGAAATAATGCATGTCGTAGGAAAATAGGCATAACCAATATGTTGATTAGGCCCATAAATTACCTCTCCTAACTTTAGGTCTACTGACTCAAGATGAGCAGTTAAACGGTCAAGTTCAGAACCTATGGACGCGAGAATATAATTCTGCTCAGGCTTGCAATATTCGGATCTATTAATTTTTGACATTTACCTTCCTAAATAAACGTAAAGTAAGCGGTATAAAATATTTTGTGGGTTTGTAGACTTACTACATCAGGGCATTTCTTTGCATTGAACTCCTATACCCCTATAACCAATAAAACGATTCGATTGATCAAACATCGGTGTACCACTGACACGGTAAAATTGCTTTTCACCCGAAGCCGTTAAACGGCTAAAAGAGAAATCAATAAAAGGTTTTCGTGCTGCGATAATATCTTGTAATTCTTTTCGTTCTTTTTCATTCCACCCAGTTGGTTCTACGACATTGCCTGGGCTATCTATTGAGTTTTCATTTAAAAGGGAATCAACTTGAATACCGAGCATTTCCAATACTGGACCTGAAACTTTAGTGAATTGTCCATTTTCATCCTGCTCCCAATACCAGTCGGATGCTAATTCTGTCAGGCTGCGAAAACGCGCTTCACTTTCACGCAATTCAGCGGTACGTTCCTGTACGGTTTCTTCCAATAATTTATTGGAGTTTTCCAATTTCTTATACAACAATCGCACTTCTAACATATTATGAATTCGGGTTTTTACTTCAATCACGTCAAAAGGTTTGCTGATAAAATCTTTTGCTCCGCTTTGCAATGCTTGAAGTTTATGTCCTGGTTGCGCTGTTAATACAATAACGGGTAAATAGTCATCTTCAATATTAACCTTGAGACATTCCATTACTTGAAATCCGTCCATAGCAGGCATTTGCAGGTCGAGCAAAATCAGATCATACAAATGTTTCCGATATAAGGAGCCTACTTCAACAGGATTCATGGTAGAGCTCACATTGGTGTAGCCCGCGTCCTCTAATAGGCTTTCCAAAAGAGCAATATTGGCGGGCTGATCATCAACAATTAAAATGCTGGCATTAAGAATATCGTCGTTAGTTAGCTTCATGCTTTTTCCTCTTTTTTGGGTTTGGACATTTTTTTATATTCTGTTTCAAGTGCTGCATCCAGCGCAGACAGAAATTCGTCAATTCTAATAGGTTTGGTAAGATAGCGAAAAAAACCTGCATCAATCCCTTTTTCAATATCACGCGGGATTGCATTAGCGCTTAGTGCAATTATTGGAATATGCTTCGTTAAAGAATCTTTGGCAAGAATTTTTAGTGCTTCAGTGCCGTTAATACCTGGTAAATTAATATCCATCAATATCAAATCCGGCTGAGCGAGACGAGCAACTTCGATTCCCGCAAATCCATCGCGGGCGGTTAGCAGAGAAAACTCTGGCCGAGTCGCAATAATATCTTCGACTAAACTTAAATTTGCAGGGTTATCTTCTACATAGAGCAATGTGCGTTTGGTAGTCGTATCTTTAATACGATAACGTTTTACCGAGGGCTGTTCGCTGGTTATTGTATGGTTGAACACTTTACCCATTGAAAGTTCAACGCTAAATAAAGTTCCTTCATTTACTACACTGGAAACAGAAATTTTTCCACCCATTAATTTAATTAGACGTTTGGTCATCACCAAGCCAATCCCTGTACCTTCTTCGTTACTGTTTTCTTTGCCAAGTCGATTAAAAGGCTGGAATAGTTGTGACAGTTGTTCGGGTGATAACCCTTCTCCGGTATCTTCGATATTGATCTGCACACGGCCAGGAATAGATTCCCTACAGCTAACAGTTACCTTGCCATTGGGGCGATTGTACTTGATTGCATTAGATAAAAGATTGATGAGAACTTGCTTCAATCGGGTATTATCAGCAGACACTATAAATGTTGAATCACATTCAAGAAAATTTAACGTGATATTGCGATTAAGTGCTTGAGGTTCGACCATAGTCCGACATTCAAGCAAAAGATCAGGAAGCGACACCATTTCCATGGATAAGGATAAACGTCCAGACTCAATAAGTGTGAGATCGAGGATTTCATTAATTAGATCCAGCAGATACCATCCTGCTTGAAGTATTTGCGTCACACTACGTTTCTGTGAGGGCGTAGGTGGTGGGTTACTTGCCTCAATTAACTGCGCGAAACCTAAAATGGCATTAAGGGGCGTTCGTAATTCATGGCTCATATTAGAAAGAAAATCTGATTTTGCACGATTCGCTTTTTCAGCTAGATTTTTTGCGTTATTAAGTTCAATGTTATTTTCCAATAGCACCTGATCGAGTCGTTTTCGCTCAGTAATATCAACCAACATATTGATACCGCCAATAGTGTTTCCAGACATGTCATGTAGAAGGGTAGGATGCGCAACAAAATTAACCCGCGATTGATCAGTACGCTCAACTATGGCTTCTATTCCATCCAGTTGGTGATCGATTTGGTACTCGATAGACACAGGGGAATGTTCATAAGGAATAGGCGAGCCATCTGGATAGAAAAATAGCAAGTCCTTGCACCAATCTTTACGTCCCAACTCAGGTGTGCAACCAAAAAATTCTACTGCACTTTGGTTAAAATGTGTCAGTGCACCATTGGCATCAGTTGCGTAAATGGCAACTGGCAATGCATCAATAACTGCACGCAAACGGCGCTCACTCTCTCGTAAAATATCTTCACTACGTTTGATTTCAGTAATGTCCAGATTGGTACCAATAATTGATTCGACTTTACCTTTCGCGTCGGTACGCAAAGTGCTCACTGATTGAATTTGACGAATTTCATCAGTGCCCGCTTGTTTTATTTTAAATTCTCTATGGTGGCCATTTTGAAAATGCGTGAGATCACTCCCGTTTTCTTGTTTGAATCTCTCATCTAATAATAGATATTGGTTCCAAACATCATAGCTTACAAAACCGTCGGGGGTAGGTTCGACGCCGTAAATACGAAACATTTGTTTATCCCAGTGCATGCTATTATTTGAAATATTTAATTCCCAAATCCCTACACCAGTTGCTTCTGTAGCCAAGCGCACTCGTTCATCACTTCTGCGTAGTGCCTGTTCGCCATCTTTGCGTTGGGTGATATCATTAAACACAATCGCAACACGTCGGGTTTCAGGTTTACCGAAGCGACAGCAGTAAATATCAAACCAGCGATGCAAAGCAGGAATATGAAACTCAAAGCGAACTGAATCTCCGGTTTGTAAAACTTGATGATAAGTAGAAAATAATTCTGGCACTATATCCGAAATGAAATCGCTAAGATATTTTCCTTTCGCATTTTGAAAGCCAGTGTGTTTTTCAAAAGAAGGATTGGTTTCCAAAAATAGCTGGTTTACCGGTTGATCATTTTCATAAATCATTTCCACCAAGCAAAACCCTTCGTCAATGCTTTCGAAAAGGTGAGTGTAGCGGTATTCTGATTCAAGCATAAGCGCTTCCGTGTGTTTGCGTGCGGTAATATCACGCAAAACACAGGCAAGATAGCGCTCGCCATTAAGACGCATTTCGTTGACAGCAATTTCCATTGGGATAGATTGACCATCTTTCTGCTTACCAATGATTTCGTGAAGTATTCCTTTTCTGCGCTCCTCTAATGAAGTTTTGTAGTAATCAAGAGCCCCTGATTTATCATCCAATTCAGGGACAATTGCACTAATTTTTTGGCCTATCAAATCTGCTGCTTTATAACCAAACATTTTTTCGGTTGCGGCGTTAACACTTTCAATAGTTTGGGTGCGCGCATTAAAGGTTACAATTCCATCAATGACCGTATCCAATATTGTTGCGATGAGCTCAGCATTGTCAATAGACTTTTGTTCTGCTATTTTTTCTGAGGTGATATCACGAAATACCAATACAGCTCCTACTATCAGTCCATCGCTATCGCGAATTGGTGCGCAACTGTGTGAGATGTTGTATTCCACACCGTTAGGTAAAATCAGGATATTATCGCTTCCTCCTTGTGCAAATCCGTGTAATAGAGTTTGCAATACCGGATTGAGTACGGCTTCACGGCTTTCTTTATTAATCATGTGAAAAATTTCAGTGATCGATTTTTCTGCTTCTCGTTCAATGAAAGATCGGGTTAGCTGTTCTGCAACATAGTTCATTAGCGTTATACGACCATTGCAATCAGTTGCTATCACTGCATCGGCAATAGAGTTAAGAGTAACCTCCAGTTTCTTTTCGCTTTCTTGCATTGTAATGTATGCGATATTCAACTGTTGATTCATCGCTTCCTGGTTATCCAGAGATCGTTTGGTTTCGAGATGAACCAATTCCATCAGGCGCTGGTGAATGTTACGATAAATTCCATAGGCAAATGCTTGTGCATACAGCAGCATAAAAACACTCACTACAACAATAAATGCAAATAAATAATTCAGGCTGTTGCGATGATTCTGTCTATAAAACTGAAGTTGCATACTTTGTAACTTCTGATAGTCACTAAGTTTACTGCGCAACTCCAACATTCGATTTGGTCCTTCACCTTTAATAAAAAAACGCAGCTGCACATTTACATCTTCATAAGCACTATTTGTAATAGTTGTAGAAAAAAAGTCAATTTGATGATTGATCAAGTCATTAATTTCTTTTACTTGATTTATGGATGCAATAGTTGTTGAATTTCTTTGTAAATCTACCATTTCGCTTTTAATGTTTTTTCGAAGACGGTGGTAGGGTTGAAGAAATTGTTCATCATTGGTAATAATATATCCGCGTATTCCTACTTCAGCATCTACTATTTCTGATAATATTTTTTCTGTGATACCCAGTGCTTCGGTAGCCTGCATTCGTAGACTGTCTGCAGTTTTCATTCGATCGAAAAAATAGAAAAGTGTCGCCGAAATAATTATAACCAGGATGGTGGGAATGCTGAGAATAAAAATATTTTTTCGAGTAACCTTTGTTTTCATGAAATCGACTCTTTCTTGAGATTCATTGAGTTAGACTCAATCGTTAGTCTGATTAATTGGTTCAACTATTATCCCTTGTAGTTTGTTTGATAGCGCTGGGATTGGCAAGTTCGCTCATTATGGAATCAAGGATAATACGTGTATCCAGTTCACATTATTCGGGTATTTTTAATTGGGCGCCAGCATAACTTAATGATGATAAAGGCTACAGAATTAAATTTATTGCGCTAAGTTAGCAAACGTACAGAATGAACAAATTATTCTGTCGTAGTGTGGAACAAACACATTGTTTTCGCCTTTTAATTGCAATCGTGAAGAGAAATAGAATGGACAATTATCGTCATTATGTATCCGGCATTTTTGCGCACCGCGATCAAGCAGAAAAAGCTATATCTGAACTTCTTGCTGCAGGCCTCCCCTTGGTCCGTGTGCACCTTTTTGATGAAGATCCTATGGCTCCTGCGCACCATAATGCTACAGAGAGCAGTGATGCTGTATTAAAAGATATCATCGTTGATGGTGTTATTGGAACAGTTGCCGGCACTGGCGTCGGTGCGTTACTTACAGTGGGAATGGTCGCAGCAAATGTCACATTGTTTGTCGCCAGCCCATTAGTTGCGCCTCTTGCGATATTAGGTTGGAGTGCGAGCATCGGCGGGCTAGTTGGTGCAGGTGTAGGCGCAGCTGAAAAAGCTAAACCCTTATCGGAATTGATTCATGATGCAATAGTCAGCGGAAGCCTGGTTGTTGTGGTAGAGACCTTATCGAATAAAGAAACCAAAATAGCAGGTAAGATTTTTAAGGAGGCAGTAGGTGATTATACTGAAACAGTCTGAATCCCTGTTGTTTAATCTAAGGAAGTGGTTTTCGATTTCCAGTTTTTATATTTTTATCTATTCCCTTTATTATTTTATCATTTCTATCTTTTTTTATTTCTTAGTATTTTCTATTGCTATGTTGTTTTAATCAATTTTCATTTTCAATAAATCTATCGATTAGAACTTCCTTGATTAATCCGCTTACCTGAAATTCAGATAAGCGGATGAATTAATTCAGGTTAATATAGCAATGAGAATGATAATAGGGATGGGGATGCCCAGAAAATATAAGAGTATTGAACGCATAGTATTTCTCCTGATTCAGATGTTTAGGGTTGCGGTGTTCAAAGATCGCGTTGTCTTCCGCCGTAAACTGCCATTAAGCTTGCGATAAATGCCCCGCTTAACAATGAAATAAATATCCACAAAGACGAATAAGCAGTTGCTTTACGCGCTTTGTCGGCAGCCTCTTTAATTTCTGTTTCTGCTTGATTCACTTTTGTTTGCAGTTCAGCGAAGGTTTCTGCTACACGTTTTTCTGCAGTCCGTTGATCTATCTTTGTATATTGCGCAACAAGTCGGCCTGCGTATTTCAAATCATTTTCCGATAATGACGTCGTTGTTAACGCGTTAACAAAAATACGGGTAAGTTCGCCGCGAGACGATTGACCATGTGCGGTATAACGAAGATTTTTGGTTGGTGGATTTTTAGTGGCTAACGGATTTTCCGGATTTTTCCGATTTTCTACAGGTTCAGCAGATTGTGCAGGTTCAGCAGATTGTGCAGATTCAGCAGATTGTGCAGGTTCAGCAGATTGTGCAGGTTCAGCAGATTGTGCAGATTCAGCAGATTGTACAGATTGTACAGCGGAAGAATTATCAGGTTGACGTAGTAATCTATCTAACAAATAGGGCAGAGGTGTATTGTCATTGGCATGCGAAGTTCCATTGTCTTTACTCTTGTTCATAACCAAGGCGGTTGCCGCATTGCTTGCTCCATCCACAACCGCTGCACTGGCTTTAACTCCACCGCCAATAATTGAACCTATAACTGTAGTGAGCAACGCTGCTGTGCCCAGAGTAGCAACTGACCATGATAAAAATCCATGCGCAGTATCACGGAAAAAAACTTCGTCACGTGGTGCATCTACCCATCGGGTTCTTAGCCTACCAGCAAGATAACCTCCCATTGCCGAGGCTAATAATGATATTGCAGTAATTGCTAAAATACTTGATACACCGAAGCCTGCCGCACTAATTCCTTCGGATGACCAAGGTGATACTAATGTAAGACCGAAACCGGTACCGAGAAATAATAAAATGAGAGATAGCGCAGCAGATGCCACTGCTCCTGCAAAAACGGCGCACCATGCGACTGCGCTATTGGTAGAAATCAAACCTTTAGGATAATTATTATCCGGGTGTAGTGTAATTTGTGTTTCCATTTCAATCTCCAGTCAATCATCTGACGCATTGCAGATTTAGAATTAGAATAAAAATAAACCCTCAGTGAGGGTTTGTGGATATGCAATTAATGCAAGTTAGTTACGCAAGTATGTATTTGGTTTTGTTCCATAATAGGAGTGAAGATCGTTAACCAGGGTTTTGTCAGCCAGATTGGGCCAGGCATCTTTATTAAATCCAGGTGCGTTTTTCAGCCGATCTTCATTGATGTTGAGTACGAAACGTTTGTTTTCAGTATCGAGCTTCAACGCATTCCAAGGCACTGCAAATAATTTCTCGCCCATGCCGAGAAAAGATCCAAAAGACAATACGGCGTATTCAATATTACCAGTGGCAACATCCAGCATAATTTCTTTGATATCACCGAGATCTTCATTTTCAAGATTATAAACATCATTACCTATTAAGGTGTCGGCGCCCATTAGCCTTGGGCCTGGACCTTTATGATCAGTTTTGTACATGCCATAAGTATCGCGAGTTTCATAGTTCATAATGTTCCCCCTAGATTGGAAAAAAATACCGAAAAGTACGATATCAATTAGTTAAAAATTAAGATAACAGATATATGAAAACTCACAGTTTCTGTTTCTTCATGCAGGGTCAATATATAAAGCAGTAGTAATCTGGTCTGTACGAGATCTCACATATGATTAATTTAATACAATTAAATTGAACAAGAAGAAATCGAATTTAAAATACAAAAAATTGTCATATATTCCGTAATTTAAAGAAATATAATAATGATAGAAAAGAGGAGTGGTGGAGAGATAAGATAGCGGTAATTAAAAATAATTTAAAAAGTGATATCAATATATAAACATAAAAGAAACTCAAATATGAGGAGCAAAATGCTCCTCAATATTTCTCTATGGAAAAGGTTATTTACGTCCAGCTAACATTCCTAGCGCAAAACCAACAACAGTGCCTACACCTATAATTGGCCAAGGTTTTTCGTGCACATACTCATTGGTCGCAATTGCAGCGTTGCGTGTGTCATCTATCATACTGCTGCTGGCCATGTTAATTCGTTGCTTGGCGGCGATGATGCGTTGATTCAGCTTGATTTTGGCTTGTGCGAGTTCGTCACCAGTCAAAGATGCAGTTTCTTTGAGTAAGCTTTCAACATCGTTTACGAAATTTCTAAAATCCTGGGTGATGTCTGCTGATATATTTTGAATTTTTTCTTTGCTACTGCCCAAATCTGTTTTAGCGGAATGAGAGAGAATTGTCATGGCAATTTACCTGCAAGTTAAGAAATTAAAAACTATACGACAGATTAACTAAGTGCAATTTGTTATTGATTAACTAATCTAATGTCGCCCCACGATAAATGTAACGAGTTTTTTATCCCTGATCTGTGCTTCAGCTAACCTAACTAGAAATATTTTCATAGACAATCAATACACTCATATCAATTCTTTGATTACCTTTTTTCTTTTGATGGTTTGATTTCTTTTTCTATTTGCTTGGGGTTGAACGGGCTTTGTAGGATTGCCGGGCTGCACAGGATCAGTTGGCTGAATAGGTTCATGTATCGGTGGTGGATTTGCTGGAATATCAGGTTCCACCACGGGCGGTGTAGGATCAATTTCCGGGTCAGACATATGGGCGTCTCCCACAGCAATGACACTGAGCACATGTCCACTTCCCAGGCCATCAATATCATCTTGATTATTCAGCCCTTCCACCAATTTACAGGCCATTTGCCAGTGGCGATATTCGTGCCCTATAGGTCGTCCCTCGGATTCCCAGATTTGGTGAGCAAATTCACGCACACGATTTTCGTAAGTCTTCATTTTAATTTTCTCTTTCAGTAAGGGATTTGATGTTCTTTTTCTCAAAATTAATAGGCTGTTGTCTGTTTGTTACCTAACAATTGAATCAAAAAACTACTCGTCATGTTTACGCAGAATTACAAGACTGGAATGACCAGAAAGAATTCCTTGCAGATAGTCCTTCACTGCCAAGTGATAGTTGAAAAGTACTTGGCCATGCCAAAGAGGTGAGGCATTTACAGAGGAGTCTGACAAGTTGAGGTAAATGCATAATTGACTGCCGTTACCTAACATCCAGATTGCGCAGACCGCGCCTCGAGCCATAACAGTAACGCCTGCTGAGCGAGCGCCCGGAAGATGAGGGATAATTTCGAGGTGACGGATGCTGAGTAATTGCTGGTAAAACTCCCACCAACCTTCATGATCAGAAAGTAGGTCTCCAGACTGCTGGCTAAATAAATCAACTGGAAGCCTGCAGTCGAGAAAGGTACGAATGGCATTGGGATCAGGTATTTGTCGATTGCATTTGAGTTTCCCGACGCGTGCGAATTCAGCCTGGCGTCCATCGCGCACAGCTACCGCCAAGTCAGTTTTGTGATCTGTGAAATATAAAAAAGGACGTTTTATGCCCCACTCCTCACCCATAAACAACAAGGGAATCATCGGAGAAAGTAACAAGAGTACTGTGGCTGCCCTGAGAGCATCGGGATCGGCAATTTCCGTCAAACGTTCACCAAAGGCTCTGTTTCCCACCTGATCATGATTTTGTAAAAAAAGAACAAATGCAGTGGGAGGCAAATGTGCGCTGGGTTCACCGCGGTTACGGCCAGTGTGGCTCAACTCGCCTTGATAGATAAACCCTTCACTGAGGCAGCGCGCCAGCTTGACAGTAGGAGATATAGCGAAATCAGCGTAATACCCTTCGTCTTCAGAGGTGAGCAGATGGTGTAAAACGTTATGAGCGTCATCGTTCCATTGAGCGTCAAAACCTTGCTGCAACAAACTCGCAGTATTGTCCTCATTTTCGAGGATCAAGTGGACGTGACGATCAGGATGAATTGCACTGCGCACACGCTTCGCCAATTCGACGAGAAAATCTTTTTCGCTGATAGCATGTACAGCATCGAAACGAAGACCATCGAACCGATAATCCAGAATCCACATAAGCGCATTTTCGCAAAAAAAATTGCAAACTTCAGGTTTGCGAAAATCAATAGCCGCTCCCCAAGGTGTCTCAATATCGTCGCGAAAAAACTCACTGGCGTATTCGCCTAAATAGTTTCCATCTGGACCAAAGTGGTTATAGACAACATCCAGAAGTACCATCATACCCAAACCGTGGGCCGTATCGATGAGGCGCTTTAACTCGTCCGGTGTACCGTAGGAGGTGTCGGGAGCGAAAGGTAAAACACCGTCATAACCCCAATTGCGTGTACCAGGAAACTCTCCGATGGGCATAAGTTCGATGGCAGTGATGCCCAACCGGGCAAGTGAAGGGAGCAGTTTTTCAACTTTTTCGAAGCCCCCTATAAGACCTACGTGTAATTCATACAAAACGGTGTAATGCCAGGCTAGTCCTTGCCAGGACTCGGTTTTCCATGGGTACTTCTGATCGACCACGCAACTTAAGGCTCCATATTGGAGGCGTGCAGCAGGATCGGGCACTTGTGTCTTGTCATTGATGATATAGCGGTAGTCAGTGCCTGCATCACACTTATCAACCACAGCCTGATACCAGCCGCCGCCAACTGAATCCATCTCTTTCTCACGCTTGTCACCCAAACTCACAACAACTTTATCGGCATCGGGTGCCCACAAAGAAAAACGGGTAGTACCATCCGGTTGGGGAAAAGCACCATGAGAATAAAGTTCCGCAGGAAGTTTGCTTCTGACTAACGCGCTTTCACTGATAAGCAGATCATCACCAGGTTTTTTAAAAATGTTCATACCCTTACCTGCGTAGGGGACATAAGATTCAGGCCAGATGTCCATCGACAAATCCTGTGATAAAGATCTGCGTAGGGCTGCACCGACTGGTGCCAGTAGAGCGGCGTCGCCATAGCTCTACAACGCATTGCATTTAATAATTGAGGTCGCTTAAATACCTGCAGCGCGCGATCAACAGCACTGCGATAACTTTCTACATTTGCATCGCGGAATAAAAAGCCACTTAACCCGTCTTCAATAGTATCTGCAAGCCCACCTGTACGCCGTGCGATGGGTAAAGATGCGCAACGTTGGGCATAAAGTTGGCTGAGACCGCAAGGTTCAAAACGTGACGGCATTAATAAAAAATCACTTCCGGCGAAGATACGTCTTGCGGTAATTTCATCAAAGCCAATGGTTACTCCGATTTGACGCGGGTGATGTTTTGCCAACTGCAGCATGCGTGTTTCAAATTCAGATTCACCGCGCCCCATCACGACCAATCGTCCACCGGACTTGACAATTGAGTCAGCAATATTAATTGTCAAATCAACACCTTTCTGATGCACAAGGCGCGATACAACCGCAAATAATGGCTGAGCGTTGGCGGCTAAATTGAAAATATTTTCAACATGCCGGGTATTTATTTTTTTGCTATCCCATTCGCGAGCGCCAAAACCCTTTATTAAATGCGGATCGGATTTTGGCTCCCAACTTTCATCAATACCATTGACAATGCCACTCAATCGTCCTTGCGAAAATTTAATACTCAGCAGACCTTCGAGTCCACAACCGAAAGCGGGAGTTGTGATTTCTTGCGCATAGCTTGCACTGACGGTTGTAATGTGATTGGCATAAACTATTCCCGCTTTTAAAAACGAAAGCTTTCCGTAAAATTCCATTGAGTCGATAGAAAATGCTTCTGGAGGAAATCCAAGTGCAGCAGCAAGTTGGGGTTCACACAGTCCTTGATGTGCGAGATTATGAATTGTAAAAATGTTGGGTGTTGTCTGTCCTTGCCAACTCATGTAGGCAGGCGTTAACGCTGTTGGCCAATCATTGGCATGCACCAGATCTGGACACCATCTCATGGCAGTTCGCCCTTTGGCAATTTCAGCAGCAGCAAAACTTAAACGGGCAAAGCGAACAGGGTTATCAGCCCAATCATTTCCATTGCAGTCTGCGTAAGCCGTACCTTCACGTTCATATAATTCCGGACAAATGACGACATAAATAACAGGGCCTTTACCATTAATTTGCAAGCGTCCAATTTTACAAGCAGGTAAATTTGCGTAAGCATCAAGTGTATCGACGATTGTGATGAGATGACTGCTATTAACGACCTGACTGTACCCCGGAATTAAAATTCGTACATCGTGCTTCGCCAATAAAGCTTGGGGTAGGGCAGCTGATACATCGCCAAGCCCGCCTGCTTTTATCAAGCCGCTATATTCTGACGTAACAAATAAAATACGGTGACTTTTTGTTTGCGGAGTCTGATCACGACATATTGTGTTTAGCATACATAATCCTGACTATCACTGATGGATAAAATAAATTTTTAAATTACACTTAAACTATTGTGAAATCTTTCTATACATTTTTTGATTTTTCCGGTCTATAAAAGTTCCATTTTTCTGAAGATTCAGATGAACTGTCCTTTGATGCAATCAATTCATTTACATAAAACTGCGCGCGTAATTGCGGTAAATAGTCAGGGTAATTCGTCGCAATAAATTGAATTAATTTTTCACGAATGAAACAACGTAAATCCCAGCTGTTGCTAGCATTGCTGGCGCTAACCAATATGCGTAATTGGATTGCTTTATCGTTGGTGTCGACAACCTGAATATTGTTGGCTCGTCCGTCCCACAATGTTGGAACTTGTTTACATAAGTTATCCAGCTCCTTGCGCAGAGGCTCAAGGGGTATTTGATAGTCCACCCATAGCGTGAGTGTGCCGAGTAATTGCGTCGACTCTCTCGTCCAATTCTGGAAAGGATTTTCAATAAAATATTGCAGTGGCACTACGAGTCTACGCTCATCCCATATTTTAATAACAACATAGGTACTGGTAATTTCTTCAACACGTCCCCACTCGTTTTCAACAATAACTACATCGTCAATAGTCAAAGGTTGAGTCAGTGCTATTTGTAAGCCTGCAATTAAATTACTCAACACAGGTTTCGCCGCAAAACCTACCGCCAAGCCAGCCAAACCTGCAGATGCCAATAAGCTGGTGCCAATTTGTTTGGCATCTGGAAATGTCATCAGCATGAATGCGATACCAAACAAAATTACAAAAAAAGATAATATGTTAACCAAAATTTCTGTCTGGGTGCGAACGCGCCTTGCCATGCGATTATCAATTACATCAATAGGGTGACGCTTGAAAACAAGTTGACGTCCTGTGTCTACAATTCTCAATCCAAGCCAAATTATGATAGTGATAATTGACAGCGTAATAATATGACTGATTGTTTCTGGATAACCTAAATCGCCAGAGGCTGATCGAAGAACAATTTTCAATCCAATAAATGGGATCAAAAAGTGAAGGGGTGCTTTTATTCTTACCAATAAATCCTGGGCAAATGAAAAGGGTTTCGTCAGTTTGGTCAGTAAATAGGTTATGCCTGGAGCAAGAAGTAATAAAACAATAAACGTAGTCACGGTTATTGCCAGAAATTTTAATTCGGGAATATGTTCTGCCCAGTTATAGTTCATAACAATAATAACCCCTATCTAACAAAAAATTAGCTATGCCTCAGTGCTTGTATAAGTTCAACTTTGTTCATTAAATTCCCCTTCGTGAGAATGAACTTATCAGGCAGCAAATTTTGCTGCCTGACGTCAGGCATCATGACTTATTGATCATCATGAGCTGCTGCAAGTTGTTTTGCTTCTTGCAGGTGTTGTTGAAGTTTTGGCAATGTTTTTTTGGCGAATGCAGCAATATCAGCGTCGTCGGAAACTGTAGCTCTTTGAAATAATTCGATAGCATCTTTATGCGCTTCAACTTGATTATTTGCATAAGCTTCATCAAACGACTCGCCGTCTCGTTGTTTCAATACAAAACTTTTTGCTTTGGCCATCAATTCTGTTTCATCAGAAACCTCCAGGTTTTTTTGGCTAGCGATACCGGCAAGCGAGAGATTGGCAGCCGAGTGATCGGCAATGATTTTTCTCGCAAATGCTTTTACATCGGCAGAGTTGGATTTTTCCAAGGCAAGCTTGGCGTTATCAATTTCACCCAGGCCTTTAGCTGAGGCTTCATCGACAAAGTCATCAGCGTCAATTTTGTCTGCCGCGAAGGTCATACTGGATGCACCAAAAGCAAAAATAAGTGCAATTGAGTAAACAAGTTTTTTAATGTTCATGGTCAAATACCTTTATTGAGTTGATTTAATATTTTCAATGTAACGAAAATAAAATAAGTAAATCGGTACGGACGTTATCTACCGTGAGTGAATATTGACTAAGAAAATCTGACTGTTCGGTGTGGTATCTAACCCATGATGTAAAAAATTTGGATTTTTATGAAGGATGAAAAATATCGGCGAGATGCTAGTTTCAGAAACTGAGTTGATGTGCAAATTCTGTATTTATAGTGGTGGGGTAGCCTCGCGAGACAAGTGAGAATAATTGGTGACTCTATGATCTGTGGGGTGCACGTAGTTTAGCGGTAAGTATGGTGGGGTTACCTGGTCGAGAAATTGGGCTTCATTGTTGAACCAGGCGTCAAAACGAGAGAGTTATTACTTTTTATATCGCATCTGTACCTTCTCCACGGATAGAATATTGCGACGTCATTGAACTCCGGGCAATATCTGGTGTTTTAATCAGATGCAAGTGGCTAGCTCATTTTTTGGCGCTGTATACAACATGTCTTGGCGAGGTATTTTCAATGGGTATGTTACTTGGCGCACCGAAAAAATTGGCGGAAAAACAGTAAGTTAACCGGAATCGATAGATAACAGGAAATCCTATGAAGTGCTTATTTCTTACATCCAGCCCCGGCTATGGACATACCCGTGCGGGTGAAGCAATTGATTTAGCGCTGCGATCTCAATATCCGCAAATTGAAACAAAATATCTGGATATCACCAGTCTTATTGATGAGCGGGTCAGCGCTGCAATTCAAAACGGATATTTGCAAATGACTGCGGAGCAGCCGGATCTGTATCAAAAACTTTATGATCTGGATAAAGGTTTCTATCAACAACTTGCTGGAAAAATTCCTGCTGACCAACGCTTGATTGATTTTCTTGATGAACAACAAAATCGTTCGTTTCCTGAATTGTTTTCGCGATCACGATTTACTCTCCCTGCTTATTACAAAAGTTTCGACAGTGCATTATTCAATACCTTGATCAATGGTATATGCAATCGTACTCGAATTCCGTCGGGGCGCCTTATTACTCAGGGATTGTTGGGGCTCATTTTTAGTATTTTGTCCTCCAGACTAAAAAAATTCGTCAATGAATATGCGCCGGATTTTTTAGTCGCTACCCAGATGTATCCCAACGCGTTGTTATCACGCTCTATTCAAAAGGGTGCCATTACACAGCCAGTCATCGGCGTACTCACAGATTTTGGAGTACATGGTGTGTGGGTGCGCGACACAACAACATTGTATTGTGTTAGTCACCAAGGCGCTGCTGAAGCATTGATAGAGCAGGGCGTAGCTGCAGATCGTATTCGAGTAACAGGTATTCCGTTAATGCCTGTATTTGCAAATCTTCCAACCCAGGAAAAAGCACGTCAGGATTTAGGTCTCAAACAAGCGCCGACTGTACTGATAACCGGCGGTCAATGCGGTATTGGAGTGGCAGAGGCGTTGAAACGTTTAATGCAAGATGAGCGTCACTCCTATCAAATTCTTGTGACTGCTGGAGCCAATGTTGATGTTGCATTGCAACAGCTCGCTCACGAATATCCCAATCGTTTTTATTTATATGGCTGGCGCGACAATATGAGTGAATTATTGTGTGCCGCTGATGTGGTAGTGGGGAAACCCGGCGGCTTAACTGTTAGTGAAACACTCGCCTGTGGCAGACCTTTTATCACCACCCGTTGTTTGGGTGGACAAGAGTTGCATAACGTTCAGTTTTTACAGGCAAATGGTGCGGGTTTGCATGTGCACCCAGACCAACTGGCCGATACCTTATCAGGATTATTCAGTGATGCAGAAGGTTTGCAAAATATGAAGCAAAAGGCAAAGCAGTTGGGTTGTCCTAATGCAGCTCAGGCAGTGGTTACGGAATTGGAGAATATTATACAGGCACGAGGTCTCGTTTTTCCAACCAAGCCAGTGTCAAAAAAAGTTGTGCCAATCTCAAAACAGGTAATTGCAAAGAAAACAGTTATAGGTGGCCTATGAAAATATTTTATCGGTTTCTGTGTTGGTATGATGACTATTGGCGTCGTAAACATAAAGTAGAAAGATTTGATGATTTGTTAAGTTTTTCTTTCGAAAATTATTCTGGTGAGCGTCGCCTGATAGACCAAACTACCTGGATAGAGCCGGATGATAGGTTGGCAATTATACATTTTAATCGCGATTGTTTTAGCAACACGTCAAATGATCCCAAGCAGAATTTACGTAACGCTTTACGTTTTCGACGACTGATATTGTCATCATTTAAACAACTGGCACAAGATATTGACAAGAAGGAAATGTTTAACGATGTGAAGGCTCTCCATGGGATCAGTTGGCTGCCTGCACATGGAGAAAAATTAGGCTTTGTAATAGAAAAAGTTCCTGATTCAATGTTTGGATTTATTCGAAAGTTTTATTTTTCGGTTTTACTGAAAACTTTTTTCCCTCATCTTGCCATGCAGGAAACACATCGTATTGAGCCTCACGCTTACTGGCTAACTCGCGATAGATTGCTAAGAAATTTTTCTCTGGATTCAGAAAGCTCATCAAATATAGAGCAGAAGAATACGGAAAAGCTATTGGAACCGGTAGTCAAATATCCTGGCACTAATAAAAAACAGAGCATTACTGCTGCAGGAGCTTGTTGATATATGATTGGTTCATTATTTTTTAATGACGTATTTTTAAATGCACGGCTGCCTAAGCCGCTACGTAGTACATTAACGCTAGATAATTATCAGGATAGTCGCGCCCCGATTTGTTTAACATTTGATGATGGGCCTGATCCGATTTATACCCAACAAATACTGGATGTATTGGCCGATTATGAGGTAAAAGCCACCTTCTTTGTCCTGGGTGAAGCAGCAGAAAAATTTCCTTATTTAGTTGAGAAAATGATAGAAGCAGGGCATAGCATTGGTAATCACACTTACAGCCACCAGCATCCATGGACAGTTTCTTCAACGCGGGCGAGAGATGAGGTAGCGCGTACCTCCACTCTTATCAAAAGCATCACTGGAATAGCACCTCGCTGGTTTCGTCCACCTTTTGGTCGCTTGCGTACGGCGATGCGCAGTCAGGCACACAATGAACAAATGACGACTGTATTGTGGAGTCATAGTATTATTGATTGGGGGCCGTTAGGAACCCAGAGCGGTATATCCAAGCGATTAGAGAATATAAAACCTGGCGACATTGTATTAATGCACGATGCGAAACGTGAACACAATCATCCTGATCTCACGATTCAATGCTTACCAAATTTTCTAAAATTGCTAAAAGACAAATCATTCGACGCCCGCGGTTTGGATGAAATTGTTTGACCATGCTGTGAAAATAATCGGAGATATCTCAATAGAGAAAATCCATTTTCTCTATGAATCTATTTTTTAACATCTATTTTTTAACCTATTTTCATTCAAAGCCTAATAATAGCAATACTCAATGACTTTGCTTTCTCAATAGCTCTTCTTTTCGTTGTGTGAGTTGTTCACCTATGGCGTACAAATCTAATTTACTGGCTTTAACCTTGGGAAATATTTCATTTTGTTCTTCTTTTACATGATGCTTAACATATTCAGAAAGTACTTTTACTTTAGCATCATACATTTCATCACCTGGTTCGCCATCTTCAATTTGTGTGATTAGATCTTTCAATGTTGCATGTTCAACGGTTGCTTCTGGAATCAACTCATGATCCTTTAAAGCAGCTTTCACTTTAGGATAGAAAATTTCTTCTTCAATCTGGGCGTGTACAGTTAATTCTTCGCAAATCGTTGCTACAAGAGTTTTCTTTTTGGCTGCCGATTTTGCAGTTTCATATTCTTTAAATAATAAGCTTACTAATTTGTGATCTGCCTTAAGCAAGCTGATAGCTTCCTGGACCTTAGGCTTCTTTACTGTATTAGCAGATTTCTTTTGTGCGGTGGCCATATTTAATCTCCAAATGTATGTGAATTGATTTGGGCTTTAATCAAGCAAAGCCTTGGCAATCTTTATAAGAGACTTGTGCAGATATATCGGTACTGTAACTAACACAAAGTTACTAAAAATATATGTGCCGTTATTCACTTGGTATGGAGTCTGGTTTTTTTGACATCTATCTAAAGCCAATATCAAGGTTTAACTAGGTTAACTATCGTACATACACAGAAAGTTTTAAATTTTACATTGGTAATATGACAATTGGTCTGCTGATAAAAAACTATGCATTTTGCACCCTATAACTGATTGAGTTAATGGGAGGAATCAAATTGTTTAAAAATATTAATATCTCCAACCGCGCTCTCTACATCCCCACAGAACTAGAGACCCAATTATGAAAAGTTATTGGCGTAACGGGAATAGTGTGGAGTTGTTGATTAACGGCGAACAGTTTTTTCCACAGGTCTTTAACTCTATTCGTGCGGCAAAACGTGAAATCCTGATTGAAACTTATATTCTTTGTGAAGATGAAATTGGCCATCAGCTACAGAGGTTATTGATAGAAGCTGCACAACGTGGAGTGCGAGTTAATCTGGTGGTAGATGATTACGGAACCACATATCTCAGCAAACAATTTATTAGAGACCTGACAGAATCCGGTGTCAAGCTACGCATCTTTGATCCGGCACCGCGCCTACTGACTTTCCAGCTAAATCTGTTTCGGCGTCTGCACCGAAAGTTGATAGTAGTGGATGCCAGAGAAGCATTTGTAGGTGGCATTAATTTTTCGGTGGACCACCTGACTTCAACAGGTGATGATACAAAGCAAGATTATGCCGTGATGGTTGGTGGCCCGATAGTGCAGGATATACGTACCAGTTGTTTGAAACTTATTTATGGACGTAAAGCTAAACATCTTATTAATACCAGATCAGCCAATTCTAATAATGGGGTAGGCAAGGTACGTATGTTATTGGCTGTGCGCGATAACATTTGGCATACCAAAGACATTGAGCGTCATTATCTGCTTGCAATTAACACAGCTCGAAAACGTGTAGTTATTGCCAACGCCTACTTCTTTCCTGGTTATCGTTTATTGCGAGCAATTCGTCGAGCCGCACAGCGCGGCGTAAAAGTTACCCTTATCTTACAGGGCCGGCCAGATATGCCTTGGGTTTCGGCATGTTCACGTTTACTTTATGGGTATCTTTTACGCAAAGGTGTAGTGATTTATGAATATTGTCAGCGCCCACTTCATGGCAAGATTGCGCTTGCTGATGATAAATGGGTTACCATAGGTTCCAGTAATCTTGACCCACTAAGCCTTGCGCTTAACCTTGAAGCCAATTTAGTTATTGAAGACAGGAATCTTAATCAGCAATTGTTTACACATTTGAAGTCGTTGGTTAAATCATTTTGTAGACCTATCAATATTAAAGTGGCAGAGCGGGGATATTGGTGGCGGTTGCCATTGGTTTTTTTAAGCTTTTATTTTCTGCGCAGTTTTCCGGTAATCGCAGGCTGGTTTCCTGCCCATGCGCCTGAAATACAACAGTTAAAACCGGCTAATAAATAACAAAAAAAACTAAGAAATAGCAAAGAAAGCTCATAAATAACAAAGAAAACAGTTTCATAATACGGAGAAAATACGTTGAGTTCACCCAAAAAATCAGCGAACCCTAACTGGTTTAAATGGGGCGAGCTGCTGTTCAATGTGATGTTTTTTATTTTGGTGCCGTTTTTCTTTTATCTGCTGATAAAAAATACCCATTGGGCTGAAGTGCTCGAGGCATTTCATCAACTCGAGTGGCACACCTTGGGATTGTGTATCGGTATAACTGCACTGAGTTATTACTTATACGGCAGTTATGACTTGTTAGGTCGCCTATATACCGGGCACAAATTACCAGCAGGAGAAGTACTCACAATTGGCGTTGTGTGTTACGCATTTACCTTGAGTTTGAGTCATTGGGTGGGCGGTTTCGCTCTACGATTTCGTCTGTATTCACGCTTGGGATTGGATACTGCCACAATTACCAAAATATTCAGCTTGACGGTGATTACCAATTGGCTGGGCTTTATGCTAGTGGGCGGAATTCTCTTCACACTTAAACTACCTGAGTTACCCCCCAATTGGAAAATCGGTGAAACCGGTTTACAAGTTTTCGGCATTATATTGTTATTGCTTGCATTCGCTTATTTGAGTGCATGCCGTTTTGCGGCAGGTCGCTCATGGCAAATTCGCGATCACAAAATTGTATTGCCCGAGTTTCGTGTTGCAGTTATGCAAGCTTGTTTAGCCATAATTAACTGGTTACTTATGGCCCTTTTGGTATTTGTACTTCTACCTGAAAAAGTAACTTTTATAACTGTTCTGGGAATTTTGTTAATCAGTGGTTTGGCAGGATTCATTACCCACATACCGGCAGGTTTGGGTGTGCTTGAAGCAATTTTTATTGGTATGTTACAACACCAGTTTTCTCATGGCGCTATATTGGCGGCCATTATTGGTTATCGTCTGGTGTACTTTATTATTCCATTGGCAATCACGAGCATTGCATATTTTATGTTGGAACGACGAGTAAATTTAAATAAACATAATGAAAAAGTATTTACCAGCATGGAAAACTCCGGATGCCTTCAAAACAAGAGTTATGAAAGTTAGGTCAAATTATAAAAATATCGATTTTTAAAATGAGTTAACCAATTAGAAATCTATTCAATTGTTGTTTTAAATTTCTATTTTCAATTTTCAGTTCTGTAATTTCATCTAATAAATTCAATATTAACTTGATATCTACCCAATCAATATCAAGATCATTATGTAAACGCAGGGCTCTCTCTACCAATACCCTTGTTGTAATGTTGAACTCCCATTCCTCTTCTGCGGTTCCTTTTGCAGGGATTGCTATTTCGTGGTCGATAAGTTCCAACATATAAACCGGACTGGTATTGGTGCAATGACAGAGTTCGTGAAAGCTTAAGTAAAAACCGGGTGATTGAGTTTCGGTAATTTGTATCATGATTAATTACTCCATTCGCGTGGTTCAAAACTTTCCAGTTCTGCAAGTTGCGACCAAAGCTGTTTAGCTTTTTCACTGGTTGTTTTGGGTACAACAATTTTTAATGCCACCAACAAATCGCCGGCATGATGTTTGGTGACCAATCCTTTACCTTTAATTCGTAAACGTTGCCCCGATTGACTGTTGGACGGAACGCTGAGCTGAATTTTACCCTTAAGTGTAGGAACTTGTACTTTGGCTCCCAGGACTGCTTCCCAAGGCGCTATAGGTAAAGTCAAAATAAGATTGTTGCCTTCAATATCAAAATGCGGGTGTTGTTGCAAACGAATAACTAAAAATAAATCGCCATTGGTTGATGAGCCAGTTGGGCTTACCCCTCTGGTCGGGGCACCTTGTCCCTTGAGTCGAATGCGTTCGCCGTCGGTTATACCTGCCGGAATTTTTACATTAAGAGATTTTTTTAATTGTTGTAACTGGCCTTCATTGTCGTAATAGGGGACAAAAAACTCTATGGATTTGGTAGTGTCAGTTACAGTTTCTTCCAGTCTCACCGGTAGTTCCATTTCCAGATCACGGCCCTTGTGGTTATTAAAACTTTCGTGGCGAGTATCGTAATTTTGCCCTTTTCTGCCTCTGGATTCTTGTGATCCAAACATTGAATTAAAAAAATCAGCAAAATCCTGATTGCCGTTAAATTGGTTTTCGTAACCTTTAAATGGATTTTCGTAACCCTCTTCAAAGCCAGGCTGAAAATCAGATTGATTTCTGTGAGATTCAAAACCGCGCTTACGCGCCTCTAGCAGTTGATCATATTCAGCGCGTTTATTTTTATCGTGTAGCACTTCGTAAGCCTGCGCGACTTCTTTAAATTTATTTTCAGTATCAGGTAATTTACTGACGTCAGGGTGAAACTTGCGTGCAAGTTTTCGATAAGCTGTTTTAATGGTCTTCTCATCCGCTGTTGGGTCAACTCCCAATACCGCATAGTAATCGATAAAATCCATAAAAATCCTTACCTCTGGCTATAGTTTTCGAATGACTGATCAAATTTGTTCACATTATACTCACTGATTCAGTATGTTGAACTCTTCAGAGAAATTTAATTACGCTGCATTTGTTTTGTAATGTCCATCCCTATACCACGATAGCCAGTAAAACGGCTGTAAGTATCAAAAATAGGTTCGCCACTAACCTGAAGATATTGTTGTGTACCATCAGCATTGCTACGGCTATAGATAAAATCAATAAAGGGCCGACGTGCTGCAATATTTTCATCCAGTTGGGCGCGTTCGTCTGCATTCCAATTGGGTAGAAATTCGATATTTTTACTGGAGCTATCTTGCTCGCCTATGCCAAGCATTTCATATACCGGCCCGGAAATACGGGTGAAAGTTCCCTGAGCATCTTGCTCCCAATACCAGTCGGACGAAAGCTCGGTAAAACTTTTAAAACGTGCTTCACTTTCGCGTAACTCTTTTGTTCGTTCAAAAACAGTTTGTTCCAATTGTTTAGTATAGTTGGCAAGCTTTTTATGAAGTAAACGAACTTCCAGCATATTGTGAATGCGCGTTTGAACTTCAATTAAATCAAAAGGCTTGCTGATGAAATCCTTCGCGCCCGCTTGCAATGCACGCAATTTGTGTCCTGGTTGTGCGGTAATAACCAACACGGGTAGGTAGCTGTTTTGGTCGAGAGTTTTTAGGGCTTCCATAACTTGAAAGCCATCCATTTCCGGCATTTGTAAATCCAGCAAAATCAAGTCGTACTGATTTTGCTTATGCATTCCATAGACGCGGCAAGCTTCTGTTGTAGAGTGAATATTAGTGTAACCAACAGCGGACAACATTTGCTGTAATAACAGAACATTAGGCAGTTGGTCATCGACAATTAAAATGTTGGCATCCAAAATTTCAGTTGCATGTAGCATTTTTTTCTCCAAAAGAAAATGATTTATTATCCTATTGTAAAGTATGAGTTGAATTCCTGATCAAATCATTTTCTTCCCCAAAGTGTAGCGCTTCATCGAGTGCTTCCATGAACTCATTGACTTTTATTGGCTTGGTTAGATACCGAAAAAATCCTGCTTCCAAGCCTTTTTCTATGTCGCGAGGAACTGCATTGGCTGATAAGGCCATAACCGGAATATGTCTAGTTGTTGGATCTTCTTGTAGTATTTTTAACGCACCGTAACCACTTAGTCCGGGTAAATTGATATCCATTAAAATAACATCGGGTTTAAATTTGCGAGCCAACTGGATACCAATATATGCGTCTATAGCAGTTATTAATTTTACGTTTTTACGACGAGCAATTAGTTGCTCTACAAGAATCAAATTAGCAGGATTGTCTTCAACATAAAGCACGCAAGGCGTTTTCATGTCATTGTCTTGGTGCTGAAGGCTATCAGTTGATTCCATACTTGATTGAGTCGCATGAATAAATGCTGGCGCAGCTGCCAACGCCAATTCAATCCAAAATACACTGCCTGTATCGACATTAGTTTCAAGTCCAATTTTTCCTCCCATTAATTCAACCAATTGTTTGGTTACAATTAATCCTATTCCTGTACCTTCTTCTGAACCGTTTTCCTGGCCAAGACGATTAAAAGGTTGGAATAGTTGTGAGACCTGGTCAGGCGTGAGTCCGGCACCATTATCAGCAACACTAATACGAACCTTATCATTGTCGACTATCACAGAGTTCACACTAACTGTGCCTTCAAGACAATTATATTTAATTGCGTTAGATAATAAATTGATCATTACTTGCTTTAATCGTGTGCGATCTGCATAGACAAAAAGTGGACTGTCAATCCTATTAAAAGTCATTTTGATATTGTGATTGCGCGCTTGAGGTACAATCATTGCTCTGCATTCCTCCAATACTTCAGCAAGTAGAACGGATTCCTGGGAGATAGTAACTTTTCCCGATTCAATCATTGCCAGGTCTAAAATTTCATTGATTAAACGCAATAAATACCAGCCTGCTTGCAATATTTGATCTATAGATAATTGTTGTGCTGTTGTTGGAGGTGGTGAGGCCGAATCTAATAATTGTGCGAAACCCAGTACCGCGTTTAATGGCGTACGTAATTCATGGCTCATGCTGGATAAAAAGTCTGATTTCGCGAGATTGGCTTTTTCAGCGGCAGCTTTTGTATATTCAAGCTCAATGTTTTTATCTTTTAATGCAGACTCAAATTTTTTGAAATCCGTGATATCACGAGCTGCAGCAAATACACCTTGCAACTGGTTCTCGCGATCATGAAAAGTAGTAGCATTGTAGGAAACAACTGTCTCTATACCGTTTCGTGCTTGTGCAGTTAATTCATAATTAGTCACTTTCCCTTCCAGTAAAACATGCTTAATAGCTGATTCGGCTCGCTCGGGATCGGTGAAATAGTTCTTAAAGGGCGTGCCAATCAAATCATTTCGTACGCGACCGGTCAGTGCCTCCATTTGCTGGTTGACATCACTGATGATGCCGAGTAAATCAGTTGTCATTAAGGCATCTATATTCGATTCAATTAACGAACGGGTATAAAATTGTTGGTCACGTAAACGCTGATCAAGACGTGCTTGTTCTGCATCAACTTCTTTGCGTGCGGTGTTGTCCGTACCTATCAATAGATAACCAATAATATTTTCCTGTGCATCACGCAGGGCAGTGACTGACACCAGAGCGGGAAAGCGAGAGCCGTCTTTGCGTATATAAGTTAACTCATAAATATCTTCGATGCCGCGGGATGCTTTAAACACTAAAGCCTCAAATCCTGGCAGAATTTTTGTATCCAATTCTTCGCTTAACTCAGCAGCGCGTAGAATAACTTCTTGGGTATCCGATATATCCGCAGGGGTAATTTTGTTGACTACATCTGTAGCGGAATACCCTAGCATGCGTTCCGCACCAACATTAAATATCTGTATTACGCCACGAGCATCTGTTGCAATACTGGAAAAGTTTGCGCTATTAAATATCGCCTCTTGCAGCGCTTTAGTCAGGAGCGAATGTGGAGTTTCTTCAATAGCTTTTTCTTCAATTGCTAGCATCTTGGTTACCTAAAATTAATTTTAGAAATAAGTAGAACTTTTCAATCTGTATTAAGGCTAGATAATTTTTTTGTAATACCTGGCTGGCGATGTCGAACATCTGAAAGTAAACGCGCAAATTCTTTCTTGACGACTTCATAACATTCGCAGACTTCTGTTTCCAATCCAACACGATCTAACACAGTAATGTGGCCGCGACGGTAACTGATATATCCTTCCGTTTGTAATTTTCCTGCCGCAACTGTCACACCTTCACGTCGAACGCCGAGCATGCCGGCAATTAATTCCTGGGTCATAGTCAATTCATTTGTCGGTACGCGATCCAATGTCAGTAATAACCATCGACACAATTGTTGTTCGACAGAATGATGACGATTGCATACGGCAGTTTGCGACATTTGTGTCAGTAGGGCTTGTGTATATCGCAACAACAAATGCATGACAGGTCCGTTGCGGTTAAACTCTTCCATCAACACTTGCTGACTAATTCGATAGGCATGGCCAGCTGTTTGTACAATTGCCCGACTGGGTGTACTGCCACCACCTCCCATAAAAAGCGAAATACCTAAAACCCCTTCGTTACCAACTCCGGCAACTTCTGACGATCCGCCATCTTCAAGAATGTAATGCAGTGAGATGATTGATGTTGTCGGAAAATAGAGGTGCGTCAGTTTGGCACCGGATTCGTAAAGCACGTCACCAAGGCGCATAGCTACCAAATCCAAATGAGGCGACAAGCGATCAAACTCTGCGTCAAGTAAAGCAGCCAATAGATGATTTTCGTTGGGATTGTTGGTGTGAACCATAAAGCCTTCCTGAGGGGGCTGTGATTGCCGAGAGTCGACAATGCGCAGATAAAAATGCCGGCCAGTCAAACTAACACAGTCCAATACCATTTAACGGAATATATTCATTGAATCTTTCGGTTTCAGTCTGTTATCACACACTAGACATTCTTGTGACTTTAATTCGTCCATAACTGTGATAAGCGCGCTATCGCACAGAAGCCAATTTATTCTACAGGCAAGCTGCTTCAACACTCTTATTTGCAATCTCGCGAGTAGGGGACTTAAACGAGGTTTTTATGGACAAGCAAATACAAAACGGCGCCGCTAACTCGGCGCATAAAGTGATTGATTCAGCAGCAGCATTTTCAGCAGAACATATTGCTGCAACTGCTCACAACACGGTCGATAAGTTGGCTGGATATGCGACACAAGCTTCAAATGCTTTGTGTGAAAAAGGCGACCAAATTAGCGAGGCCAGTGCACGTGTAACTGAATCTGCTCGTGGTCAGGTACGCAACAAACCTTTAGCTGCCGTCGGTATAGCATTGGCCGCAGGTGTTGTTTTGGGTTGGTTATTGAAAAAGAATTGAGAAAGAGTTAAGAAATAGTTGAGAAAAAATAAATGACCGATTCAGATTCAAAAAAAAATGAATCAGAAGAGCATCAAGAGGGCGAGCACAGTAATGTGCTCGCCCTTGGTGTTATTGATGAAATGCAATTGCTTTGGGCGGACATGCGTGGTCTTGTCGCTGATCATGTACAACTATTTACCCTGGAGTTACAAAGAGCCGGCGAAAGCTTGGTGATTATGCTGATATGCGCTGTGTTTATTGGCGTATTGTTAGTCAGTGCATGGATAGGCTTGTCGGGTGTTTTAGTTCTTTGGTTAATTCACAGCGGAATCTTTGCGAGTTTTGCTTTATTGATAGCGGTTGCAGTTAATCTTCTTGGCGTAGTTTTATTAGTGGCGATTATTCGTCATAGAAGCGGTTACCTGCGTTTTCCTGCTTCAATAGAAAGTTTTAAGGAAATATCAACAGTGAAGTTAGAAGAGACCCTATGATTACCGAAAATCAAAAAGCAATTAATAAAGCTATAAATAAAGCCAGCGTTAAATCCTTTTCACTGAATCGTGAAATCAGAGCGACTGAAAAAAGTATTAAGGCTCGACGAAGTTCTTCCAAGCTCCATCGAGAGGCATTGAATCAGCGTATAGTTGAAAACCTGAAGTCACCTGTGACTTTGGCCATCATAACTTCAGTTGGTTTATGCTGGGCTTATTTTAAATTTTCAAAAAAGCCAAAAAATAGTGAATCTGTAGATAAGGATGAAAGTATTTCCAAGAAGGAAAATATATCAGAGAAAGAAAACAACGACCAGGACGACGCTATAGCTAAACGTGAGAGACAAGAGTCATTTGGCAAAGAAGAAGTAAAACCTTTGTCATGGATTTCTACTGTAATGAATCTTATCACTATAGCTGAAGTTGTTTGTGCATTTATACCTGCTAAAAAACCTGACTCTATAGATGGAGACAATGTAGATGAGATAGCTTCAGAAGAAATAGCTACAGACAGTAATACTCAATAAATTTATTAGCTAAAAATAAATATATAAAAAATGGGAAAGAGCAAATGCTCTTTCCCATTTTTATTATAATCTTACTCTATTTCACAATAAGATCATTTTTAACAGCAACTACGCCCTTAACAGAGCTGGTAACTTCAGTTGCTTTACTGATGCTGTCTCTGGATTTGACAAACCCGCTGAGCTGTACAGTTCCTTTAAAAGTTTCTACGTTAATTTCTGAGGATTTTAGTTCTGGTTCTTTGAAGATGGCTGCTTTTACTTTGGTAGTAATGATTGTGTCATCTACATATTCACCAGTACCTTCTTTTTTGTCAGTGGATGCGCAACCAGTCATAACTGCAATAACTGCTGCTGCTGCGAATATTAAAAAAATTCGATTCATTTTTTTCATTGTAAAAATCTCCGGGTGATTGAAGCGATAATCAGCTATGTGCTGGCTTTAATTGTCTAGCATGGAAAATCATAGAGAGCTGCTGATAGAGAGCTACTAGATGTTTAGCAGAGTAAATAGAATGAGGGTGGTCGGTCTGTACGTTAGCGTACAAGGGAATTTAAATTTCTATTACATGGTATTTATAGCGCTACAAACCTGTGCCAAACGCTTTGCCCAAGCGGTGGCTTCATTTGTGGTTTGAATAGTGTCTTGACGAATTTCTATCATGATGTTGGGTATACTGCGCCCGTCACCGTGAGTGGGTATTGTGAAATCATATTCGTCTTCTATCGGGTAGGGTTGGTTAAAGCCGACATTTAATTCTTTTAATTGAGACAGTTGTTGGTAGAAAAATTTAGCGAGACCATTATCACTTTTGTGTGAAATTCCGATATGCCATGGGCGAAGTTGTTTGTATAAAACCGGTGTGAAGCTGTGAATGCTGAGTAGAATGGTCGATGGATTTTGACGCTTGTTCAGTAGTTCTTTAATAGCATTGTGATATGGCCAAAAGAATGTATCAACTCGATTGTTTCTTTCATCATCCGTTAAATTTTTATTTCCAGGTACATCAATTCCAGCGCTTTGTTCAGGAATAGATTCAGGACTGGATAGCGGGCGATTACAATCAATTACCAAACGCGAATATCCACTCAATACTAATGGTGCGTTAATTAATTTTGATAAGGCACGTGCAACTTCAGCTGCACCTAAATCCCATGCAATATGATCAGCAAGTTGCTCTGCATCAAGCCCAAGATTTTTCAAAGCGACGGGAATGCGATTGGATGCATGATCACAAACCAATATTGCGTTACTCAACCCATCAGGGTTAACAATTTCAAACGTTGCTGGTTCGTTGGTTTCTAACATCTTCTACAACCTCATCCGTCCAAACTTTAAAGCTTTTTAAAACGTTAGGGCCAAACACATTACTGATCGGAACATCAGTCGCGTCTCGACCTTGTGCAATCAGTATATGACCAATGCGTGGAATATTGTTGCGCGGGTCAAAGGTGTGCCAGCGGCCACCCAGATAGGCTTCAAACCATGCAGAAAAATCCATAGGGTTAGGTGAAATCGGAACACCAATATCACCAAGATAACCCGTGCAATATCGCGCAGGAATATTCATGCATCGGCAGAGAGTAATCGCTAAATGCGTAAAGTCACGGCAGACACCTCGACGCTCTTGATAAACTTCAAACGCCGTTTTGGTTGATCGCGCAAATTGGTAACCAAAGGTAATGTGGTTGTGAACAAAATTACAAATCGCCTGTACTCGCCCCCAACCCATGGGCGCATTGTTAAACAACGACCAGGCAATTTCAGATAATCGATCAGTCTCGCAATAACGGCTGCCCAATAAATACACCAAGGTATCCGACGGTAAATCTTCAACCGCATGTTGAATCGCATCCAAATTAATAGGGTCAGTTAATCCACTGTCTTTAATCAGCGCATTAGTCGATATCCGCGTAATCCCCGGCGGCGCCACAATCCGACTAACCCAATTCCCAAAATCATCACGATAAGCCCGAATCGGTAAGGACGGCTGAGTCACAATATGGTCAGGTATCAAAATATCCGACGCCCGCGTGTAATGCAGGTTGAGTGTCAGCAATATAGGCGTAGGCTGAGGACACTCATAAACCAACTCGTAACCCAATCGAATTTGCATTTTCATAACCCTTTAATGTTAATAAGCTCATGTGAATAATCTGAGGATCATGATCTTATTCAGAAACAATATATGTACGTTTGCGTACGTTGAGGGGTGGGGGACTATTAAATGCTTGACGACTTCGAGCGTACACATTACGTTTCACAGCGCGGTTGCGTGGGGGTATAAGCCTCTGGCGAAAAGTTACGAGCTCATGAGAGAGAAGAGAATGCCTGAAGAACTAGAAGGATCGTTAATAGACGTAATTGGTAGCGCAGGTGGAAAAGATCTCTTAGAAGAAGCTGCTGAATTTGCTCTAGATTCGTTAGTAACATCTGACTCCCTAAAAGATATTCCTGTTATAGGAACTGTTGCAAAGCTATACAGTATTGCTGTTGACGTTCAAGGGTATATCTTTGCAAAAAAAATCCGCCGTTTTCTTATTGAGTTAGCTTCAGTACCGCACGAAGAGCGTAAAAAATTTATTGGCAGAATTAACTCTGATCATAAATACCGAGAAAAAACAGTAGATACTTTAACTGTAATTATCGATCGACTTGATGATCTTGAGAAAGCCCCTTTACTTGCCCGAGCACTCGCTGGTCATATAAAGGAAGAATATGACTTCACTACATTTCGTAGGCTGGCCTCAGCAATTGACCGATGTTTGGTTAGCGATTTATGGTTACTTGAAAAACTCGATAGACCAAAAGCATTAGAGGGATATGTGGGAGATATACTCATGTCAGCGGGCTTAGCTTCGCTGTCAGCAATCCCAGTGATTAAATATCCCGATACCAAATCTACTTATGAATTATCCCAATTGGGGCAGCTATTCAGGCAAGTAGTTTTTCGAGGGCTAGAGCGAGATGATGATGCGTGACTAGTAAGATATGGTTCTAAAAATTCTTCTATTTCTAGTGCTTATACAAATGTAATTGATTAGTGAGTAAATAGTATGGACGAATCTCTAGAAGATCTTGAAGCTTTGCTTATCGATGCAAGCACTAAGTTAAATCAATCTGCATACTTAGTGCGGAAGTTAAAATTTGATGAAGAAAAAAACATCAAAAGAATTGGCCTCGCATTAGGAAAAATATTTGACATACAAGATGAAATATATTCTGTAAGACCAGAGCTTAAGCCGGATTTCTTAAAGTAAAACTGAGATTAGAATAAAAATTCAATTCTGAATGATTGAAAACAGAAAACGTTAGTTCAATTTGAGTAAATCATATGGCAACAGGAATGCTTGATCCAGATAACACATTAGATGACATTAAGGTAAGGATTCAAAAATCCTATAAAAATCCTAATGTTGGAAAGATTACTCAGGTCGTTCTGAAAGAAGGGCCAAAGGCATTTAAGATTGCGACATTGATGGAAATTGTAAATCCAACAACAAACGATTTCCATCATTATTCCTTGAAATTAGATCATATTGATAGAACAAAAAAAGGGTGGTTTCATAAACCAGAAAAATCAGTAAGACTCGAGGGAAAAGAACCTGATGAAATTGATACACTCTTTAAGTTCCTGAGTGTTGTTTATCAAAATAGTTTTGGAGGCGCCACAGGTGATTTGCATATTATCAGTGCGACAGAATATGCAAAACTAGAAAATATTCTCGAGGCCATTCCCAATATTGCAGATAATGACAAGCTCCATCTTGTGGGAAGTATACTGTCGCACTTGGACTCTAAAGCTTCTTCGTTTAGTGACTTTGTAACGGCTTTGGAGGGCAGTGGAGCTGATACATTGCATCAGTTAGCAGCAGCCTCTAAAATGATTGAATATTCTAAAGCAGTAGATAAATTAAAATCGCTTGTTAATGAGCCATCGACAACTGAATCAATTTTTCAAAAAGAGTTAGAGCTAAATCCATGGATGTTTGGTAGTGAATATAGCGAAGTATTGCCCAGAAGAACTTGGACTAGGGACGATCGGTTAGATTACATGTTGAGAAAAACTGTGGATGAGTATTTAGAAATTGTAGAAATAAAAACAGCATTTTCACAGCCTCTCTTTTTGCACGACACTTCTCATGATTCGTATTATCCTTCTTCTAAGCTATCGGTAGTACTTGGTCAAGTTACTCGATATATTGAAGAGGTAGAGAGAAATCGAGATTCAATAATTGCCGTTGATGGTTCAGACCCTCTTAAGATACGAGCTAGAATAATTATCGGTAGAGATGGAAATAAAGAGCAGCAAAAAGCGCTTAGAAACTTTAACGCTCATTTGCATCGTATCGAAATTATTACATATGATCAGCTTATAAAAATTGCTGAACGTGTTTTAAATATGTTTGGAGTAGAGTCTGAAAAAATTAAGAGTGAAGATGGTTTTGACGATGATATACCCTTCTAGAAATCACCGTAATAAATCATTGTATAAGGCCGGAGCTGCGTATTCAAAATTTGTATTTCTTACGTTTCCAATATGCAAATTTGTTCAGTTTCGATCTATCACATTTACAATTTAACTTAGGGGAAAATGAAAATGCCATTGATTAATTGTACAGATTGTGGAAATGAAGTATCTGATAGGGCTCCTGCTTGCCCAAAGTGCGGCGCACCTATTGCAACTCTTAAAGATCACGTTGCGACTGGAAGCAGTATTAGCACTATCCAAGAGACTAGCAAGAGATTTAAGCTCCATACTTTAATTTCAGTATCGTTAATTATTGTGGGAGTTATCTGGATGATCAAAGACGCAAATTCACCAATAGGTGATAGAGCTTCGATAATCCCTCTTCCCTTAACATTAATTGGATTCGTTTGGTACTTAGTTACTCGTTTTCGTATTTGGTGGCATCATAAATAGAGAATTGAGTCAGAATAAAATTCGTTGATAAAGAGTTAAAAGCAGAAGATTATTCTTAAAATTAAATTGAAATATTAGTTTTAATAAACAAAAATGAGTGCGCCATTAATGTACAAAGTAAATACAAAATTACTTATAGTCGTATTGCTGTCATTTTTTTTCGTTAGCAATGCTCAGTCAGCAGAAGTAACAACCCCAAAAATAAAAGCTATAGCATTTGATGCATTTCCTATATTTGACCCCAGACCTATAGCAAAGGCAACTGAAGAAGCTTTTCCTGGACAAGGTAATGCGCTAAAGGACTTATGGCTCTCAAGAATATTTGAATATCAGTGGTTAAGAGTGTTGGGCGGGCGGTATGAAAATTTTATGCAGACAGCTGAAAGTGGGCTGGTTTTTGCGACAAATAAAATGAACTTGGAACTTACGAAAGAAAAGAAAAATAAATTATTGTCAGGATTCATGAATTTAAATGTCTGGCCTGATGCTTCAGAATCAATCAAGACATTAAAGGGAATGGGATTGGAGTTAGTGTTTCTATCAAACATGACAGAAGAAATGCTTAAGAATGGATTGAAAAAGGAAGGCCTGGAAAAGAAATTTAGGTTCATCATAAGCACCGATTCTATTCATAGCTATAAACCTGCTCCGGAAGCATATAATTTAGCCGTAGAAAAATTGTCCCTTAAAAAAGAAGAAATACTCTTTGTCGCATTTGCTGGCTGGGATGTTGCTGGTGCAAAGTGGTACGGCTACCCAACATTCTGGGTTAACAGACTTGGTTCACCATTAGAAGAACTTGAAGTGAGCCCCGATGGTTCGAGTAAAGATTTATCTGGTTTAATTGAGTTTGTTTCGAAAATTAATCAGGGCAAGTAGATAGCATTAGATCAATTAATTGAAAACTGGAAAAATTACAAAGTATGAAATACGCGACTTTCTTAATAATTTTTGTATTATCCAATACTGCAATTGGACAGGATTGCTTATTAAGCGGCGAATGGGTTTCGAACGAGGAAATGACGTTGACTAGCATGAATAGCAGCGGAAAGATAAATGAGAAGCAGAGAAAACTACTGTCTAGTGATTTCTTTGGAAAACTTAAGCTTACCTATACATGCAACAGCGTTACTTCATTATTTGAAGGACAGTCTAGAATTTCAACTTATGAACTGGTTCGAAATGAAAACGGTGGGTTCATAATGAAGTCTATTGTAGACGACGTAAAATACGACCAAGAAATTTGGTTCACTGACGACAATCGTTGTTATTACTCTGTTGTTGGTAAACTTAATTTCAACGAGTATTTTTGTAAATCAAATTAAGTATTTAATAATAGAATGTAAATTAATAACATAAAAAAATGGAGCAATTGATGGACAATATCTACAAATCACCTGAATCAAATCTGGATAATGGAGGCGGAGTCTTCAAGCGATCCGTTTGGTGGAAAGTCTATTTTTATATAATTACCTTGCTTTCTTTAATCGGTATGATTTCATATTTGGTTTCTGATGGTGCCGGTTTTATTGACTACATTGAAGCGATGATTTTGCTGGGTTCAACGACTGGATTATTCGGTTTTGTTTTCAACAAAAAAATATTGTTTCCGGGATTTTGGCTTCCGATGCTAATTGTTGAGTTACTGTCGGGTTTTGCATACGAGTTCCTTTCTAATGTAGACATGCGCCAAGGGATGCCAGATTTTGAATACTACATTGCATATGCAGTGGGCATAGTTTTCTCCCTGCCGGGTTATTGGGCGTTGTACAGTTACGGCAAAGCTAAAAACCAACCTTGGGCTAGTGTCTAGCAATCTAGACGAATTCCTCAATATATTTGGTATTTTGATATGATTAATTTGAGCTAAATATGAAAAAGTTCGTAATACTCTTTTTTATCTTGTTAAGTGGCTCTACTTTATCATTAGAGTATGTTCTGACCTTAAAAAATGGAATTGATTTAGAGAGTTCGAAAGCAGAAATATATAAAATACTTGGAGAGCCTAAGAGTAAATATTCGGAAAAGGAAGGATCCTATGACAATGGTTTTTCATATGATGGGATATCGTTTGATTTTATGGACCATTCAATTATGGTGATAGATATTAACGATAAACAATATCCCTTAGCGAATGGTGTTCATGTGGGAATGACAGAGAATTCTGGCGACGCTAACCTCGATATATTTCCTGAACCTAAAACAGATTGTTGGTGTCGTTTTCAGGTAAAAAAAAAAGATATCTAACATTGGTTTATTGTGCCCACTTTAAAACCAGGCAAGTAACATTATCAATTGATAGAGTGGAAAAGGTATCATTTTGTTAAAACTTACATGCCACTGTAAAAATATCGAAATCCATGTTCAGCCGCCAGAGCAGGTGACGAGCTGCAATTGTTCTATATGCAGCCGCTATCAAACACTTTGGGGTTACTACAAACCAGATGAAGTTAAAATAGATGTTGGTGCATTTGGTGTAGGCACTTATATTTGGGGCGACAAAGAGCTTGAATTTGTTCATTGTAAAAATTGTGGATGCGTTACACATTATCAAACTATTACAGGTAGCGAAAACCCTACTGTAGCTATCAATTTTCGAATGGCGCCGGAAGAATCGATTTCAGGAATTTCTGTTCGTAAATTTAACGGTAAAGAATTGTTATAAAAATTTATAGAAAACTATTTTCTGCCCATTATCCATCAGCTACCACTTGGGGTAGTTCACTTTTTATATTACTTTGGTTAAGGGAAATCTCGTGGGCTTCATCCAAGAAGTTCTTGTTTCTATATTAAAAGAAAGAGCGCCTTAGTTATTGAGTGGGCTCTAAAAATATTGGTTATCTCTATGAAAAATATTATTTTTGGACTAATAGCTGTTGTTGTTTTCGGCCTCGTCGCATTTTTTACTCTGCATTCGGCTGAGAAGGTGAATGAGCAAGTAGCTACACCGGCGCGCAGTCAAATGTTTGATTTCGATTGGAAGTTTAAACTGGGCGATCCTGCTAACGCCCAGAGTTTCAGCTTGGATGATCAGGATTGGCGAGATGTAAATCTACCCCATGATTGGAGTATCGAGAGTGAGCCCGATGCTGCCAATCCCTCGGGCAATGATGGTGGTTATTACCCGGCTGGCATTGCGTGGTATCGCAAGCACCTTCAAGTACCCGACTCTTGGAAGGGTAAGCAGATTGGAATTTATTTCGAAGGGGTTTACGAAAATTCTGAAATTTTTATTAATGGCATTTCGATTGGCAAACGCCCTTATGGTTATTCGTCATTTTATTACGATCTGACGCCGCATCTGAATTTCGGTGGGCAGAATGTCATCGCAGTAAAGGTTGATAATGCACAACAGAAAAATTCCCGATGGTATAGCGGCTCAGGCATCTATCGTCATGTTTGGCTCTATGTAAAAAATCCGGTTCACATTAACCACTGGGGCGTATCCATCACAACCCCCGAGGTTTCTGCCGAAAACGCCAGCGTTAAAATTGTTACGGTGGTGAGTAATAAAACCGCAATACCTCAGGAAATCGAATTTTCTATACAACTACGTGTTGATCAAGAATCTGCCGAGCTTGGTAACAACACCTTAAAAGCAATACTTGCTGCTAACTCTGAAAAAGAATTTACGCAAACCATTGAGATCAAACAACCCAAGCTATGGTCGCCCGACACACCGAATCTTTACCAAGCGCAAATACATCTGGGGCAGGGCAAGGTGGCGCTCGACACTGTTACAAAAACCTTTGGTGTTCGATCAATTGCTTTCAGTGCTGACAAAGGTTTTCAACTCAATGGCAAGACCATCAAACTGTATGGCGGATCAGTGCACCACGATAATGGTGGCCTTGGAGCCAAGGCCTTTGACCGCGCCGAAGAGCGACGGGTGGAACTACTGAAAGCTGCCGGATTTAACACTATGCGCACCGCGCACAACCCTCCCTCAAGTGCTTTCCTGCGCGCTTGTGATCGCCTCGGTCTGCTGGTAATTGACGAAGCTTTTGATGGATGGCGCGAGCACAAAACACCCTACGATTACAGCACCTATTTTGATAAATGGTGGAAGTCGGATCTGACGGATATGGTAAAGCGCGATCGCAACCACCCCTCGATTGTGATGTGGAGCGTTGGCAACGAAATTATCGAGCGTACCGAGCCATCGGCAATCACTACTGCCAATGAGTTGGTGGGTTTGGTTCATGAGCTCGATTCCACTCGCCCGGTAACGTCGGGCATGACTACTTGGGGCCAAGGCTGGGAGGTTTTCGATTCCTTATTTACTACTATGGATATTGGCGGTTACAACTACCAATTGGACAAGGCCGTCGCTGATCACAAGCGGGTTCCCTCCAGGGTTATAGTACAAACAGAGTCCTACCCCAAGGATGCCTTTACAAATTGGCAGCTTGTAAAAAATAACAGCTATATCATCGGCGACTTTGTCTGGACTGCAATAGATTACCTCGGGGAATCAGGCATTGGTCGTTACTATTATCCCGGCGAACCCACTCTAGAACACTGGGAGCAAGCACTTTTCCCTTGGCATGGGGCCTATTCTGGCGATATTGATATTACCGGTTGGCGAAAACCTATTTCTCACTATCGTTCTATGCTGTTCGACGGCGCAGAGAAATTGTATATGGCAGTCCGTGAGCCCAATCCCGCCACTGGCCCTATCAAGCTGACTGTATGGGCGGTATGGCCTACTTGGGAAAGCTGGAGTTGGCCCGGCTACGAGGGCAAAATTATTGATGTGGAAATTTACTCGCGTTACCCCATAGTGCGCCTTTATCAGGATGGAAAATTAATTGGCGAGCAGGCCACTGGTGAGCAGCAGGAATTCAAAGCAACTTTCCCGGTCAACTATCAGCCCGGCGTGCTCAAAGCTGTAGGTGTGCTTGATGGAAATGAAATAGGCACAGTTTCACTGCAAACCTCTGGCACATCACAAAAAATTGCTCTTACAGCAGATCGCAGTACCATCACAGCAGACGGCCAGGATCTTTCATTTGTGACGGTTAACATCACCGACATTAATGGACTCCCGACCCCCAACGCTAATAACGAACTAGATTTTAGTATTACCGGGCCGGGAGAGATTGAAGCTGTAGTCACTGCCGATATGACCGACTCTACGTCGTATATCAGTCATTCGCGCAAAGCCTGGAAAGGAAGAGCGCTAGTTGTTATTCGCAGCAAACGCACACCTGGACAGATTATTCTAAAGGCAAGTGGTGTAGGTTTCGCAGATACCGACATTTCTCTTTTGAGCGTAAAAAAAGAACTTGAAACTTACAATTCAAAAGAAAAATAAATTATTGGGATGTTGCCTGAACGAGATCACTCATAACTGAAGTGATCTCAATAGCGAATGGCGCAAGCGTTGAATATCTACTTTATCAAACGAACCCAGTATTGCAGATATTTTTGTAGCAACAATTTCTGCCTGACCTATCTCAGTGCCTCACGAAGAGTACTTAGTGTGACCTTTGTCCAAGCTCGCTTTCCAGCTTTATTTTTTGAAATGCTTTTATTTTCTAAAACTCCTTCACTATGTTCTGCTTTAGGTTGTTTATCGGAATATTTGTTTTTATTGCCACGTGGCATGATGGGCCTCCTGAAAATAATTACCCTGCGCTGAGTTGTAATGGTGTCCAGTTTGGGCATGAGCAACTACGTTTACCTATTGTCCTTTGCAGGATTCCTGGTAAACGCAGTGATAGCTCCTTAGTGGATAAGAAAAAGTAACCAAAGAATAAATCAACTTTGAAGTGTTCGATTATGATATTGGCTATCATAATAACTATGGATATCTTTTGCCCAAGTCTCATCTGCCATATCTGGCCAGTCGTTCTTCTCAAAACCTGGTGCATTTTCCAAGCGTTCTTTATCTATATCCAAAATAAATCGCTTATTAACTGTATCCAAGGTCAAAGCGCTCCAAGGAACCGCAAATAATTTTTCGCCCATTCCTAAAAAAGAACCGAACGACAATACAGCGTAGCTAATTTTACCACTGGCCATATCCAGCATAATTTCTTTAATATCGCCAAGATCCTCATCGATATGATTATATACATCATTACCAATTAATGTGTTCGCCCCCATCAAGCGAGGCCCGGGGCCACCACTATAATCTCTTGTTGGGTTAGCTTTATAAATCCCGTAAGTATCTCTCATTTCGTAGTTCATAAACACCTCTTCATCATTAATTAAACAGATAAGCCATATTGGCTAAACAGAAATTAATTTCAATAAAAATACTTTTCTGTTCGGAACCCAACACAAAAAATATTTTTTTTTAATAATATTTTTTTAGGTGCGGAAGCGAACGGACTTAATGTTCATGGATGGTTATATATAGACCCGCTCGTCTATTAATTAAATTTATCATTTTTGCAGGAGAATATATTATGCCTTTTAATCATTTAGATTCTGATTGTATAGAAAACTGTTTAGATTGCAGCCAAATTTGTTACTCAACAGCCGTAAATCATTGTTTACAACTTGGCGGTAAGCACGTCGAAAGAGAGCACTTTACATTGATGCTTGACTGCGCAAAGGTTTGCAAAGCCTGCGCCAGTTTGCAGATGAGTAATTCATCATTTAGCACTCATTTGTGTAAGCTCTGCGCAGATATCTGTGAAGCTTGTGCAGAAAGCTGCACAAACATTGGCGATATGGCTGACTGCGTAACAGCCTGCACCAAGTGTGCGGAAAGCTGCCGCGAAATGGCAGCTTAAATTCCGGTCCATATAAAAAATCATTTTGGAGAAAAGTCATAACCTTCTTTCAAGATGGTACCGTATGGCTTGGAACTATCAAAATACTGGATTAGGCAAAATACTGGATTAGGCAAAATACTGGATTAGGCAAAATACTGGATTAGGGAAGATTCAGGAAAAATTTTTCCTCTTCAAAAGTTGGTTATTGCAGAGCCAGCATCAATTACTTATCACTAAATTATATTCAGTGATTTTTTACTGACGATAGGTTTTTTCGCCATGATCTGCTTGTGGTTTTAGCCGAGCGTCCAAGGCCGGATCAGGTTGCGATGGATCGGGTTCCGGATGCGGGGCAATAAATTCCAACAGCTAAATAGAAATTAATTTCAATAGAAATACTTTTCTGTTCGTAACCTCACACAAGAAAGATTGAATTTATAAAGAAATATTTTTTTTGAAGGTGCGGCAGCGAACGGACTTAACGTTTAGTTGCAATTACTTTTTAGCTTTACATGCATGTTAATTACGAAGGTGATGAAAATGAAAGCCGTAGTATTTCATGATATTGGTGATATACGTTTGGATGATGTTCCCGAGCCAAAAATAGAAGAGCCTACAGACGCGATTATTCGTATAACGGCATCCGCAATTTGTGGTACAGATCTTCATTTTATTCGCGGAACTATAGGTGGAGTGAAAAAGGGAACGATCCTAGGTCACGAAGCAGTGGGAATTATAGAAGCACTGGGTTCGGATGTGAGGAACCTTCAAATCGGAGATCGGGTTGTTGTACCTTCTACCATCGCATGTGGTAATTGTGTCTACTGTCGCTCGGGTTATTATGCACAGTGTGACAATGCAAATCCTCATGGCAAAACTGCAGGAACTGCATTTTTTGGCGGTCCCGAAAGCAGCGGTGCTTTCAATGGACTTCAGGCCGAAAAAGCTCGCATTCCGTTCGCCAATATAGGACTTATTAAACTACCGTCAGAAATTACTGACGACCAGGCCATTTTACTTTCAGACATTTTTCCAACCGGTTATTTCGGCGCAAAAATGGCCGAGATCACTCCTGGTGATACGGTTGCTGTTTTTGGATGTGGACCCGTGGGGCAATTTGCTATTGCGAGCGCAAAACTTTTGGGCGCTGCGCGTGTATTTGCCATTGATAAATTGCCGGACCGGTTGTTGATGGCTCGCGCTCAAGGTGCTGAAACTATTAATTTTGAAGAAGAAGATCCCGTTAGCACACTGCAGCGGATGACGAACGGAATAGGTGTGGATCGAGCGATTGATGCGGTAGGTATCGATGCAGAACATACGCATCAACGAGATCAGCAGTCTTCAGAAATGTTGGAAAATTTCAGAGAAGAAGTTAACGAGATTGCACCAGTTACCGCGCCCGATGGTAAAAATTGGCATCCGGGTGATGGCCCCAGCCAAGTCCTCTATTGGGCTGTCAAAGCTTTGGCAAAAGCAGGTACGCTCTCTATTATTGGAGTTTATTCTGAGAAATCGTGTAATTTTCCTATCGGTATTGCGATGGGAAAAAATCTGACAATTAATGTGGGCAATTGCCATCATCGAAAATATATTCCCACTTTGATTGAGTTAGTCCTCAGTGGAAGAATAAATCCAAGTAAAATTTTGACAAATATTGAACCAATGTGCGATGCAATTGAAGCATTGAAAGCTTTTGATCGGCGCGACAGAGGTTGGATAAAAGTCGAATTGCGGCCAGCTTAAATTGTCGAATGCGCAGACGATCCTTGCGGTACAAGATCCTTATGGAGAAAAATTATGATTTTTTTTCAAGATAGTATGTGGTTGCTGGTCGGTTTGATAACCCTAACTGTTTTTCTTGCTGTCGCTATGTTGTGGCGAAACCACGCCGCTAAAACTGAGACTGTACAGCGCAAAAAATACGATACTGTCGCGAACAGCGTGTCAATTGAGCCGAAAAGTAATACCAAAAAATCAGATTAGGAATGATCCTGAAAAATTCTTTCAGTTAGAAAGGCAGACGATACATGGGTGTCTTTTATTTATATTATTTTAATCCTACATGATTGAACAAATAGCGATTTTTATTACTGGTATCTCCGCCGTTTGGTTGAGCCAGGACGAAAAGTCTGTCAGGCGAAAATACGCCTGCCTTTTCGGGCTGGCTAGCCAACCATTTTGGTTTTATGCCAGTTATAAGGCATCCCAATGGGGAGTTCTGACGTTAAGCTTTTTTTATACCATTGCTTGGGCAAAAGGATTTTATGTATATTGGATCAAACGTAATAAGGAAACTGGAGAGTCTTAGATATAAAAGAGTTCTATATATAAGTAGATGGAAGATTAATGATGAAATCATCGACAATATTAAAAACTGCGCATTGGAGTATGGCTATCACCTTTATCCTTTCTTTGGTATTACTTTATCTTATCTACGGTATAGAATTAAACTTAAGTATTCCACTATTAATTTTCCTTCACATTATGTTTATACTTTTTGCTGCGGTCTTTAAGATAAGCTACGTGGCACGATTGACTGCGTTAAAGCAAATGGGGAAGCCGGTTAATTAATAATTCACAACACACTATTATTGAATAAATATCTGGAGAATTGATTGAGTCAGCATTCATTCATCAAGCGTAATGGCCTCCTCATTACATTTATAATTTTAGCCTTGCTTACCATTACCGGGCAAATTTATACAGGCTGGCATGAGCTTATACAGGAGCGAACTGAAAAAAATCTTCCTTCGTATTCTCTCGGCCACTACTTGTATTCAGGACACTTTATCCAAGCCACCTTTGAAAATTGGGAAAGTGAATTTTTACAAATGGCGTTATACGTATATCTAACCGTTTTTTTATTTCAGAAAGGTTCAGCAGAATCCAAATCGCTTGATCAACAAGAGGCTGTGGACAGAGAGCCTATTCCTCATGCCAAAGCTCCATGGCCTGTCAAGAAAGGTGGATTATACCTCCGTATTTATCAAAATTCTCTTAGCCTGATTTTCGTAATCCTTTTTATATTTTCTTTTCTGTTGCATGCTTACGGGACGATGAAAGATATGAATAGTGAAAGAGTAGTGCAACTCACGTATCTGCAGGTCTTCGCTGAAAATCGTTTTTGGTTTGAATCATTTCAAAATTGGCATAGCGAGTTCCTATCTGTCGCAGCCATTGTATTTTTTTCGATTTACTTGCGACAAAAAGGATCACCCGAATCAAAACCAGTCGATACCCCAAACGATGAAACAGGAAAATAGAACGAGATGACTATCCATTTTTTCAAAATAAAAGACAGATGCAAGTGTCTGTCTTCTGTTGCCGGATTTCTATCAGTATCGATTAGTTAACGGCTGTTACGACTGGACTCAAATAAAAACCAGGTTCGTTTTTCACTTTCGTCGATCCAGTCATCGATCAAGCTGACCGTTGCAATGTCTCGATGCTTATCACACAAACTATGTGCATCACGTAATTGTTCAGTGAATTGTTTACTGTCTTCACATAACTCAGTCAACATATCAACAGGATCCACATAATCCGCGTCATTATCTATTACGCGTTGCAGTCGACTGACATGTCCGATACTGCGTAAAGTCATGCCACCCAATTTTCGAATGCGTTCGGCAATGGGATCAGTCATGGCAAATAATTGGTCTGCCTGTTCGTCAAACATCAAGTGATAATCACGAAAGTGAGAGCCACTAACATGCCAGTGAAAATTTTTGGTTTTTAAATAGAGTGCAAAAGTATCTGCCAATATGGCATTCATTACACTGGCAATTTCACGGCTTGCAGCTTCGGGTAGATCAGTTGGTGTTTTTAAAGGCGCTTTGCGTCGTTCTTCATTTTTCTGTTTGGTATTTTCAGTTACATCGCTCATGGTTTACTCCTTCTATTAATAAACGTGGCAAGAAAAAAACGGGCGTTCATTGACTTTTAGGGAGAGAAAATGACGCCAAAGAGAAATTTATGTGGCAAGAAAAATAAAATTGGTTTGCCTTGATATGCCCAGATTAGTGGACTGTCCGACTTGCGTCTGTTCGCAAACGCACCAAGTTTTAAAAGCTCGGTACGGTGTTTTGTTGGTCTATGTGATCTAGCGCACCGAGTTAAAAATCGTGAAAAATTAGACTTATTAAAGAAATTAAAACCTGAATACAGTTAACTATTGTAAACGAGTGTTGACTAAAGAGTAGGTTATGGCAGTTGATGAAAATAATGAAAACTTAAATGACAACCTGATAGAAATTCGAAATCTACGCTTTCAATTTGGTGAGCGTTGGATCTTTAATGATATTGATATTAATATCCAACGAGGAAAAATTACCGCCATTATGGGTCCGAGTGGGACGGGGAAAACAACTTTGTTAAGACTTATTGGCGGACAACTCTATCCCGCCAGTGGTTCAATTGTTATTGATGGAAAAAATATTCCAGAACTTAATCGTAAAGATTTATTTTGGGTGCGGAAAAAAATTGGCATGCTCTTTCAAAGCGGTGCTTTGTTTAGCGATTTAAGCGTCTACGAAAATGTTGCATTCCCATTGCGGGTGCATACCCATCTCCCTGAAACCATGATTCAAGATTTAGTCTTGATAAAACTGCAAGCTGTAGGTTTGCGTGGTGCACGCGATTTAATGCCCAGTGAATTATCTGGTGGCATGGCCCGTCGTGTTGCTTTAGCGCGCGCGATTGTACTTGATCCACAACTCATCATGTACGACGAACCTTTTGCCGGACAAGATCCAATTGCAAAAGGTGTGCTGGTGGAACTGATTCGCATGCTGAATAAAACTCTTGGTCTGACCAATATTATTGTGTCGCATGATGTGCACGAAACTGCAAGCATTGCTGATTACATTTATGTTATTGCCGACGGAAAAATTATTGGTGAAGGTACTTCGGCTGAGGTGATGAATTCAAATGATCCTTTACTACATCAATTTATTAAAGGGCTTGCTGACGGGCCGGTAAAATTTCATTATCCGGCGCCGGATTATTTAACAGAAATGAATCTCGATTCGGTAAAGGAATCTGAAATATGCTGAATTTTTTGCAGTTTTTAGGTTCTAACTTATTGGAAAGAATACAGCTAATCGGGCGCGCGACAATTTTGTGGTGGCACGCCGTTGTACGGTTGCCTGATTGGCGAAATGGTCCCGGTTTATTTATTCGTCAATTGTATTTTATCGGTGTTTACTCGCTGATTATTATTATTGTTTCCGCTCTTTTTATTGGTATGGTTCTGGCGCTACAAGGCTATACCGTTTTAGTACGCTTCGGTGCAGATCAAGCGCTGGGCCAGTTGGTTTCACTTTCTTTATTGCGTGAGTTAGGGCCCGTTGTTGCTGCATTACTTTTTGCAGGTCGTGCTGGTTCTGCATTAACGGCAGAAATAGGTTTGATGAAAATTACTGAACAACTTGCGTCAATGGAAATGATTGGTGTTGATCCTCTGGCTCGCATTATTAGTCCACGTTTGTGGGCAGGCATGGTTGCAATGCCAATACTGGCCTTGATTTTTAATATGGTTGCGATATTGGGTGCAGTTATTGTCGGTGTTCATTGGTTACATGTTGATTCGGGTTCCTTCTGGGGAAATATGCAGAGCTCGGTTGAATTTCAGGAAGATGTAGTTAATGGAATGATTAAATCAATCGTGTTTGGTGCAGTTATTACCTGGATTGCAGTATTCCAGGGATATAACGTGACGCCAACGTCCGAAGGAATTAGCGCGGCGACTACGCGTACAGTTGTTTATTCTTCACTTGCTGTTTTGTTTCTGGATTTTTTACTTACCCTTCTAATGTTTGGAGTTGGTTAATCATGCAAATTCGCACTATTGAAATGACTGTCGGTGCATTTGTGCTGACAGGAATTCTCGCACTGATTTTTCTTGCCGTACAAGTAAGTGGCGTGAATGGTCGTCATATTCATAGCGATAACTACACATTATTTGCACACTTTACCAATGCATCAGGCCTGACTGAACGCGCGAAAGTTACCATTGCAGGTGTGTCGGTTGGCAGAATTCAATCGATTTCACTTGATCCAATCGATAACCGTGCGAAAGTTGAAATGTCTATTGATAAAAATGTGAATTTTATAACAGATGATAGTATCGCTTCAGTTCAAACCGCGGGGATTTTGGGTGAAAAATATATTTCAATCTCAGTCGGCGGTTCACCTGAAATCCTTGTAGATGGCGGCGAGATTATTGATACGCAACCCGCGCTGGTTCTTGAAGATTTAATCGGCAAAATTCTCCTTAGTATGTCCAGTAAGAAGGAATAATGAAAATGACTCGAATTATAAATGGGTTTTTGGTATTGGTAAGTTGCGCTACGCTTTCCATGTTAGCCAATGCAAATACACCTTCCAAATCAGATCCTGCCCGGCAGGACCCTTACCAAATAATTCAGGAAACCACTGAACAAGTCTTGGCGATTGTAAAAGATTCTAAAGATTATTATGAAAGTGATCCGGAAAAATTTAACACCCAAATCACGCAAGTACTGGATAGTGTCATTGACTTTGAAAGTTTTACTCGCGGAGTAATGGGAACCTATGCAAGCGGACAGCGTTATAAAAGTTTAAAGTCCGAGAAGGAAAAAGCAGAATTTCGTGAACGTTTTCATCGATTCACTGCTGTTTTTAAACAGGAAATAATTAATACCTATGCAAGTCATTTGGCAGACTTTAACGGTGGAGAAGTCGATACTTTACCTCCACGAAAAGGTGACAATTTATCTTCAGGGTCTGTCACAGTAATGCAATCTATTTCCAACGGATCTGGAAAACCTTATTTGGTTCAATACCGCATGCGTCGCAATAAAGCAGGCGAGTGGAAATTACAAAATTTAATTGTTGAAGGCATTAATCTTGGTTTGACCTATCGCAGTCAATTTACAGAAGCAACCAACAAATACGGTGGTGATATAGATAAGGTCATCGACAACTGGACAGTTTCCCCTCAGCAGTTAAAAAAGTAAATAAAAACTCATTAGCAGGAGTCATTAATATGATGTCGCAGCGTCTTGTTATTAATATCAACGGCAACAGGCTTAGTTTGTCGGGTGTACTTGATTATGAATCCATTCTTGATGTTTATAAGCAAGGCCAGAAATGGCTCAGAAATTTGGTACCAGAAGAAGCGATAATCGAGATGGGACAACTCACTTACAGCAATAGTGCTGGACTTTTGCTACTGCTGGACTGGTTACGCACTGCGATACAAGAACAAAAAGCAATTTCCATCGAAAAAATACCCGATGATCTATTTGCATTAATAAAAGTTAGCGGGTTGGATAATTTATTGGCTAGTGAACTTGCGGTAAGGTTTTAATATTTATAATCGCTTAAGGCCGCACTTGAGTCTCTGGATGAAAAACCCGGAAGACGTGCATGAAAAAGCCTGCTCTTAGTGGGAACTGGCTTAAACAAACACCGTCAACTTATTTTAGGACGGGACACCATTACAAGTCCGGGCCTGAGCGATGGCTGAACTGAAGAGCAGAAAGGACGTAATAAATTTATTTGTAAGCATTTACATTTTTGGTTAGTTAATTGGAGAGCGGAGTGTTGAAGTAGTAGTCAAAGGAAATAATTGAATGAAACGATTCTCAATTCAACTGCGTCGTACATTTACACGCCTCGTTCAATTGAATGCATGGTAAGTGCGTTCAGGGCAAAAAGTAAAAATAACTTTCTTGAATAATTGATGAAGAAGAAAATCTTTCGCAATCGGTATGATTGATTCCGGGTGGTATTCTTTAAATATCGAAACAGTAAACTTTTTTAAGAACCTGGGGTAAGATGCTTCAGGACTATGGAGATAGGGGACATATACTCTACATACATAGCATTTGCACTCAGAGGCATATGCGGGTTCTGCAATCGCTGAAACTACATATGGCGAATAAAAATAATGAGGATCAGGCCGAGCGAGCCTGCCAGCAACAGTTCCAACTAGGTATCCAACTACATATCCAACTACAATCGAGGAAGTTTTTATGAAATATCTCACAGGATTACTCGTCAGCATTTTTATACTTTCCGGCTGCGCCACTACTGGCAAGCAGGAAACGCTGGCTTGTGAAGGAAAAGACTGGGCCGCTTTTGGTAAATCGACGGCCGAATCCGGTATTGAAATACGCACTATTGACAAGTATAAGAACGGT